>Ga0210051_1001630_pt1 | contig 22685 bp, 20 predicted proteins | sample CryGey092014_all_FD_185464 | JGI IMG/M metagenome (GOLD analysis project Ga0210051, IMG submission 185464) | Groundwater microbial communities from aquifer - Crystal Geyser CG23_combo_of_CG06-09_8/20/14_all (SPAdes) (version 2) | ecosystem: Environmental > Aquatic > Deep subsurface > Groundwater... | reverse complement strand
CCGGGCAAAGCTTAATGTCTTTAGCGGCTTTAAATTTTACCTTGTCTTTCCATAGTTTAAATTGAAACCAATCTATGCTTTCGTCTTTCAGCTCAACATCTATCCATTTTGCGTCTTTAACTTTTTTGTCTTTAGCAAGACGCAACTCGTCCCGCTCAAACCAAAGTCCGCCGCAAGAGAGGCACCAATTAATCATTACATCGCTTATTTTCATTTTTTCCGATAATTTTTGAGTTTTACACTCCGGGCAATTCATATTTTTATATTTGTCAGTTTATAATCGACAGTTTAATTCTATCATAAAATCGCATAAGGCATCAAATATACAAGCATTTTCCCCATCACACACTAGCGGATTTCTTAAAACTTGTGGAATAGATTTTGTGTTATAATATAATTATTCCAATTTAAAGCTAAAAACCGTGAAAATCTTTTCCTGGAATGTAAACGGAATACGATCAGTTTTTAGAACCACGTTTCGTAATTGGCTAAATGCAACTGATCCCGACATTGTTTGCCTCCAGGAAATAAAAGCAGATTTTAAGGAATTGTCTAAAGAATATACGCAAATTGATGGTTACTATGCTTATTTTAACTCTGCTGTAAAGAAAGGATATGCCGGAATTGCAATATATACAAAAATCAAACCGCTTTCGATAGAAACTAAGCTTGGGATAGAGCGTTTTGATAACGAAGGCAGGTACCTGAAACTTATTTTCAAAGATTTTACATTGTTTAATTTTTACATCCCCCACGGCGGCAGAATAAAGGAAAACCTTGGCTATAAACTAGAAGTTTATAAAAAGCTTTTTGATATATTAAAACCCCTCGCCTTAAAAGAAACCGTGCTAATTGGTGATTTCAATATTGCCCACACCGAGCAAGACCTTTATTTCCCAAAACAGAATACAAACAACATAATGTTTACCTCTGAAGAAAGAAAACAAATTGATACACTAATTGACCTTGGGTATACAGATACTTTTCGATATAAATATCCTAATAAAAAATCCTACACTTGGTGGCCATATATGAGGGGTTTGCGAGAACGCGATATCGGCTGGCGCATTGACTATATATTTGTAAGCGAACCGCTAGTCAGTAGTATCAAAAATGCTTTTGCGCAGAAAGAAACACTGGGATCCGATCATTGCCCTTATGGGGTCATCTTGGATAAAAAAACGGAAATCGAAGAAAAACCAATTTATAAGAAACAAGTATCACGGCCGCTTTTTTAATGGCACGTCCTATTTTGGCATCTGAAAAAGCTTTATAATATTAAAAACATGAAAAATAAAACTATAATTATCGTTATAATTGTTTTGGGCGTTGTACTAGCGGCGTTAATTGGTGTTTATTTTGTTAAACAAAACCAAAACAGCGTTCCGGTAAATTCAGTTTCGGAAAACGCCGCGGCAAATCAAACACCCGCGGGAAATCTGGGAGAGACAGAAAGTGGCGCTGGAGCAAGTAATCAAACAGATACCGAACAATCGCAAAATAAGATAATAACTGATGATTTTTCCATTAATCTTCCCACGGGCTGGGAACAAACCGCGCCTGCGATGGGAACTTCGGCAATGGCCATTAACGCGAATGAAAATATTAACGATCCTGCGGCTCAAAAAATCAATTTTAAAAGTTATTTCGCGGTGAGTTATGATACGCTTCAAGGGAAAAACGTAAATGACTACTTACAAACCGTTAAAGATGGGGTTTCGCAAGCTATTTCAAATATTGTTTTTACTAAAGAACAAGATATAAAGATGAACGGTAGTTCCGCTCATGCAATAGAAGCGGAATTGGCTCAACAAGGAGTAAATTTCAAAATTTTGATGGTAGTAATCGCTGGGCAAGGAGAAGATGTTTGGGTGATATCCTTTAACACAACTAAAAGCAGTTGGGATGGATATAAAGAAACGTTCTATGATATCGCCGGCAGTTTTAGTTTGAAAAAGTAGCTATCCAACAGCAGCGTACCAGCTTCCTCTTTTACTAAAAACTTCAGACGGATAAGTCGCTCGCGCGAAATTCGCCCGTAATCAGAATCATAACTAAGCAGACCGAAACATCTCGCCAACTCCCATATTTTAACCCCACTAATCAGTTTGACATAACCATTAAAATATGGTATAAAGTTAGGTAGTTAACGGTCGATTACCCACAACCAATTAATTATTCTTTAATAATTTAATAAATAACTTTATGTCAGCAAAAAATATTTTTGATGACTTTCGGGCTAGAGAGATAGCTAGAATTAGAGAATTGCACAGAACCGGAAAGTTAGAAGAAGAGTTTAAATCATCCAGGAAAGCTAATGATACGCTTCGTGAGCTTGGCCTGACCGATGCCGGTTTCATAAATATCGGCGAGCCGATTGATGTGAAAAAATGTATTGAAGATCCGAACTATAAGTAGCGAAAGAAAACAGCCTGAGAAATTAGTAATGGTAAGTAGGACAACTCCCCTTCTTTGAAAGATGGGGAGTTTTCGTATTCGTAAATAAAGCTCTATAATACTAATTAACAAATGGAATCGATTTCTCAAAAACAATGTCCGAAATGCAAAGCAGAGTCCTCTGAAACGGCTTATTTCTGTTATAACTGCGGGCAATCTTTAAAACCCAGACCGGAAAGTACTTCGGTTTCAAAACAGGCACTTATCTATTTCGTGAGCTTTTTCCTCGCGCCGTTTGGTTTGGGTTACGCTTTTAAATACTTAAATCGAACCGACAGAAAATCTAAAACAATCGGGACTGTTTCTTTAGTCTTAACCGTTCTTGCCATAATAACAGTCATTTTCACCGCAAAAACATTTATTGAGCAGGAATACGGCGTAATTAATTTAATTAATAACGGCGGATTATAACCAATCTATGTTTTGGTTAAACAAGTCCCAACATTGATATTTTAACAAAACTCTGTTAAAATGAGGGTAATGAATAAACCTAAGGTACACCTCATTTCTCTCGCGCAACTTAATCAAAAACTGGACGAGGAAGCAAAGCGTCTGGTACGAGAAAAAGAAGAAGGTATTGCAAAATATGTGAGCAAAAAAGCTAGCTTGGAGGGAAAATCCACATTAGTGTTTAAGAAAAAAGATGGAACAGAGATCACGCTGTCTTTTCGACTGAATGAGAATGATAATCTAAGGTTTGCCTACAAGAAACAATTTACCAGTAGCTGATTTATTATAATTTAAAATCGTTCGAACATCAGCCTTGCTAAAACAAAAAACTATATATTGACAGCCACATCTATTATGTTAAACTTATCCTACTTACCGCTCGGTAAGTAAAATATGAAACGTCATACTAGAAAACACATCATCGAAACCGCGCGTAAGCTGTTCTCCGAACATGGCTACCTGGGCGTTTCTATGAACGACATTGCAGGCAAGCTTAATATCAGTAAAGCCGCCCTCTATTATCACTTTAAGAGTAAAACTGAAATATATAAGAATGTCCTTGATGAAGTATTCAGCAAATTATCCATAAAAATTAATGAAGCTTTTGAAGAAAATATTCCTGGTAAAAAACTCCTGCTTCTTATCCAGAAATATTTGGATTTTGGAAATAAGGAAAGAAACTTAATTAAAATGCTCGCAGTAAAGATTACCCCGGCAGATCCGCGAATTAAGAAATATATTATCCGGCTAAGAAACCAAATTTCTAATTTAATGGAGTCGGCAATCAAAGATGCGCGGAAAGGAGATAATTTGTTTTATAAGAGTGACAGCCACTCGCTCGCTTCCATTCTTACGAATACTATGGACGGCATCCTTTTGGAATATTCGTTTTTGAATAAAAGAATCAAGTCAAAAGAAATATCCGCACAGATTTTTGACATGTTATTCCCAAAGGTCGAAGCTTAACCCTCTTATATAGGTTTTAAGACAACAAATAGCAAAAAAGATGAGTTTAAATATATTAATAGGAATCGCGGTTGTTGTAGTAGTTGCGGCAGCAGTCTATCTTTGGAAGGTTAAATCTAAAAAATAGTCTTTCTATTCGAGAATAATCTAGAAACATCAACCAAACATAAAAAAGAGCGCTTATTATTAATCAATTGAGCGCTCTTTTTTACCAAACCTAGATTCGCAGCTTAGAAGGTAAAATTTGATTTTGATTCGAACTGGTTAGCAGTAAATTTTTATGTTAAAATTATTCTATGGAGAACCAAGTCAGCCAAGTGGCTCTTTACTCTAAATGCAGAGTCGCAGTTCAGTCGGAATTTTACCTTTGCCCGCAGTGCGGCAAGAAATTAAAATCGAAACCAATTTCAAGGACTAGGAATCTAAAATCACTTACCTTTCACGAGATTTTTTAGTTCTTGAATTTCCTTACTTTCCAATATTCTGCTTTCTCCAGGTTTTAATTTGCCCAAGAATATATTCCCTATCCTAAGGCGTTTTAGTCCCGTTATAGTCAAATACACTGCGTCTGCCATTCTTCTAATCTGATGCTTCCTCCCTTCTTTTAAGACAATCAGGAATTTATTGGGCGTGAGAATCTTAACCTTGGCGGGTAAAGTCATCCCGTCTTCCAACTTGATACCTTGCTCCATTTTATTCGCTTTACTCTTACTTACGGTTTCGCGAACGGAGACCTCATATTCTTTCTCAATAAGATGGTCGCTTCCCGTAACTGACGAGGTAACCACTCCATCGTTAGAGAGTAAAAGCAAACCCTCGCTGCTTTTATCGAGTCTGCCGACAATATTTAAGCGTTCAAATTGAGGAAAAAATTCAAATACTGTTCTACCTTCGGAATTAATCTTTGAAGAAACGACATCTCGCGGCTTGTAAATCGCCACAGTCATTTTATTAGCCGTTTCTTGGGAAGCTGCCTTTAAAATCTCAATCTTATCTTTACTCGGGTCAATTTGCGCCCCCATCTCTCGCACTACCTTACCGTTCAAGGCTATAAGCCCTTTTTTTATATAATCCTCGGTTTCCCGACGTGACAAAATTTTTTGTTCTGATAAGTATTTTTGTATTCGCATTAATATCTATTTCATCTATTTCGTCTGTATCGATTAAACTGCCGCGGTTTCGAAGGCCCTGGATGCCGGACAGAACGAAATCCAGATCTTTTGTGCGTAGGTTTATCCTGAATCATACGAACGGGCGGTAATCCCGGCAATACGGATAAAGGAAGTGTCACTTTGATTAAGCGTTCTATCCCCCGCACATCGCCTTTCTCTTCAGGAGTGGCGAAGGAAATTGCATGTCCCGCGCCGCCCTCTCTTCCGGTTCGTCCAATGCGATGTACATAATCTTCAGGACTATGAGGAATGTCATAATTTATGACAAGTTCAATACCTTTAACGTCTATACCGCGGGAAGCGATATCAGTTGCCACAAGTATTCTATAGGTACCGTTCCTGAATCCGTCCAAGGCCTTCCGACGCTGGCCAAGTGAACGGTTTGAATGAAGTTCAGCCACGGCGTAGTTCAAAGCCCGGATTCTTATTGTAATTTTCTTCACGCTGAATTTTGTGCGAGAAAATATAAGCACGGATCCGCGATATTCCGTTAAGATTTTTTCAAGGAGGCGCGGCTTGTTATGTTTCTGCACGAAAAAAAGCTCCTGAGTAATCTTCGCTGGAGGCGTACCAGACGGAGCAATCTCAATGCGAACAGGAAGTTTCATATAAGTCTGCGCTATTTTAATGATGTCTTGAGGCATTGTCGCTGAAAAAAGCATTGTTTGCCGATCGTGAGGCAAAGTCTGAAGTATAATTTTTAATTGTGGCGCGAAACCCATATCGAGCATCCTATCCGCCTCGTCAAGGACAAGAATGGCAACGGATTTCAAAGAAACAGTTTTTTGTCTTAGGTGGTCTATAATCCTCCCCGGCGTGCCAATCACGATTTGCGGGTTTTTGCGGAGCATTTGAATCTGGCGACCCATATATTCCCCACCTATCAAGATCGCTGTCCGTACTCCTAAAGGCGTTCCGATCTTCTGGCATACTTCATTAACTTGTAACGCCAGCTCTCGTGTCGGCAACACCACCAGCCCCTGCTTCCCGCGAAGCGCGGCCTGAATCATAGGCACAACGAAAGCAAGCGTTTTTCCGGTACCGGTCTGGGCAATACCAACCATATCCTTTCCTTCTATTGTCAGCGGAATAGATTTTTGCTGAATTGGCGTAGGAACTTTGAAATTAAGCTTGTCGAGCACTCCTAAAACATTTGGCGCAATGCCAAGGTCATAGAAATTAGAAGACTGGTTCATCCCGTTAGAAGCAGATCGCGATCGACGCGAGTCTGCAAGGTTATTTTATGACAGCGACTATGCATTGGGCAATATTATATTATATAATAAAGCAATCGCGGCTTCTAACGGGATTCATATCCAGTACCATATCACGAAAAGAGTGATATAAAAACCGCCGCAGGATTTTATTTACTCTCATTCTTTTTGGCTCTCTTACGGTCGTTTTCGGTAAGAAAGACTTTTCTGATTCTGACACTCTTGGGTGTTACCTCTACAATCTCATCATCGCCGATATAACTCAACGAATCTTCCAAACTAAGTGTTATCGGCACCTCAAGCTGGTCCTGAAGACCCTCATTTTTAGCTCGAAAATTGGTAAGTTTTTTAGTTTTACAAACATTTACGGGAACGTCTCCCGCTTTGGCATTCTGGCCAACCACCATTCCTTCATACACCGAAGCCCCTGCGCCCAGAAACAGCTTTCCGCGCCCTTGCGCCGTAACCAATCCAAAATTATTAGAAATGCCTGTCTCCGTTGAAATAATTGAACCCCGCGTTTCCGGATGGATGCCACCTTTATACTCTTCATAACCAAAAAAGATGCTATTCATAATCCCCATGCCTTTTGTGTTAGTCAAAAATTCTCCGCGCGAACCGATAAGTCCGCGGATTGGTATGGAGAAATCCATATAGACAATTCCGGCATCCGCGCGCATATCTTTCATAACGCCGGAACGCTTCCCCATCATTTCAATAACCAGACCCGAATATTTTTCCGGAACTTCAATGGAAACGAGCTCCATTGGTTCCATCTTCTTTCCGTCTTTTTCCTTAAAAATAACTTGCGGTTTTGAAACCTCAAACTCGAACCCCTCTCTGCGCATTTTCTCAATTAATATGGCGAGATGCAGCTCACCGCGCCCGGCAACAACCCAGTGGTCGGCAAATTCAGTGGAAGTGACGGCTAATGCGACATCAGTCTCAAGTTCGTGCTCCAAGCGTTCCTTGATGTTCCTGGAGGTGGTATATTCCCCCTCTTTCCCCTTGAAAGGTGAAGTATTCACGCCAAAAGTCATTTTGATTGTCGGTTCATCAATTTGAATTATTGGCAAGGCAACTGGGTCATTTAAATCAGCGATAGTTTCGCCAATTGAAATATCAGGAATGCCGGCTACCGCGACAATATCGCCGGAGTGGGCTTCTTCTACATCAACGCGGTTTAGGCCGTCGAAAAGCATAACCGAGCTTAGGTCCGCTCTTTTTACTTCACCTAATCGATTAATATGGCTTATGGCCATACCCTTTCGTAAAACACCCGCGTAGAGCCTGCCAATGGCTATCTTCCCCTTATAATTATCATAGGCCAAATTTACGGTAAGCATTTGAAGAGGTTTTGAATCTTGAACTAACGGAGCCGGGATATATCTCACAATAGCCTCAAAAATCGGCTGAACATTCTTCATTGCGTTCAAATCCGAACTCAAACCAGACTTGCCCTGAACAGCTACCGCATAAATAACGGGAAACTCAATTTGCGCCTCGCTTGCACCGAGCTCAAAAAATAGATCATAGGTGGCGTTTAAAACCCATTCCGGTCTCGCGTTGGACTTATCAACTTTATTGATAATCACGATAATCTTATGCCCGGCCTCGATTGCCTTCCTTAAAACGAACTTTGTCTGAGGCATCGGGCCTTCTTTTGCGTCAACCAAGAGCAAGACACCGTCAACCATGCGCATTATGCGTTCAACCTCGCCGCCAAAATCGGCGTGGCCAGGCGTGTCAACTATGTTGATTTTAATGTCGTGGTATCTAATTGATGCGTTCTTTGAGAAAATAGTGATCCCCCGCTCTCTTTCAAGTTCGTTTGAATCCATCATAAGTTCCTTGGGAGCGTCGGTCTTAACCTTAAAGTTTTCCGACTGCGTTAAAAGCGCGTCAACCAGAGTTGTTTTCCCATGATCTACGTGCGCGATTATTGCTATATTTCGTAATTGCATACCAGGTAGTGAAACTGCGATTACAAGTTATTGATTAACTCGTCGCTAAATAGTTTATTCATGACCTTTATAATTACATTTATGTTTTTGGCATCAAACTACGATAACTTAAGTTAATCTTATCGCAGTTCTACTACCTGGCATAATTTTAGAAAATAAAAAGCCCAAACTGGCTCCACTCTTTAAAAGATATTGTACTTCAACTAGCTCAGTACAATCCTGAGCCACGTCGAACGGATTGCCTCCTCGTTAGTAAGAAGATAATATCTTAAACTCTATGGAATTTCAAGGAGCTTCATTAGATCGCTCTTTTGCCACTCCTTCTTCCCTCTTCAGTCTTATCTTATAAACCATCACCTTCTTCCAAACGCTTCATCATGGCACTTAGTAATCATTTCCCTAACTTCGTGAGGATTAGCGATATTTTTTATAATTACCTCTCTTGATTCGCCGGCCGTCTGAATATGCAAACTGCCCATATCAAGAAGCGAAGGCAAAAGCCCGATAACTGCAGTCTTGATATCCTCAATATTTTCCATGCGCACTTCTACTATATCTCTGGCAAAAAGGCCTAATTGTTCAATATCGATAATTCGTTTATTAGTAATAACCACGATATCCAGATAGTAATTAGTCCAGATAATAAAAAATATCATCCAAAGCAGCAGCCACCAAACGGCTAAAAAGAAAACTACAAAGACGGCATATTCCGAAAGTATCGTCTCAACTATGGGCACGGCAGCTCCCCCTATCAGGACAATAAGGGGTAGGACAGCAGCCAACACAATAGGCGCAAGTTCCAGCGTTATCACGAACCAATGCCTTCTCTTTTTTAAAATAATTTTTTCTTCGTTAAGAAGCGTAATCATAGTATTGCAAGTAATGTGAGTATCATAAAAATTCCGAGGGCTAAAGCAACACCGAAGTACAGCCGCTTAATCTTTTTAACCTGTACAGCCTCTATGCCGTATCTCGTCCAATGGTAGTTTAAAACAGCGCTTATCACGCCAAAAAATATGCCCGAAAGGATAAAAGCGCCGAGAGACACGAGAGTAAGTATCTGTTCTATATTGCTTTCACTCACAGCTTATATTTTACTCCAACCAAAAAATATTGACATATGAGAAAAAATTCTTTATCGTGATGGCAGCGTTTATGACAACCGAAGATAACAAACGCATTTTAATTTCAGACTCACAGCTTACCGTGTCCCGCAAACAAGCGTGGCACTGGTGGAGAGCGTCCTTGCACTCCCAGTTGAGTCTCTTTGTAAGTAGGGTGACAAAGAAATGGCAACCCCAAAGAGAACAATTAAGCAGACTTATCTCGGAACGCACATCGTTGCGGAACTTTTTGGTTGCCAGAAACTCAATAATCTTCACCTTATCCGCGAGTCTTTAAAAGAAGCGGCTGTTCTCTGCGGAGCCACTATACTCCATACGAAATTTCATAAGTTTTCTCCCCAAGGCCTCACTGGCTATATTTTGCTTGCCGAGTCCCACATTTCCATTCACACCTGGCCTGAATACGGCTATGCAGCTGTAGATGTTTTTACCTGCGGTTTTATGGACACCGAAAAAGCCGTAAGTTATCTCTCCGAGCAACTTGGCGCCGAAAAAGTGTTAACGCTTAAAATATTGCGCGGCGAAGAAACTGTTTCTAATCCGGATAAAACAAAATGGTCGAGATACGCCTATAAGACTTCGGTCTATACGAGTCTTGAAAAATGAAACTAACTCACGTGGAAGAAAAAATAATCAGAACTCTTTTAAAGGCCAGAGGCAAAAAACTCGACATCTGGGAAATTTGCAGACGATGCGGTTACCTTCTTCATGTAATTAATTCTGTAGAGTTTTTAAGCAAACGCGGGGTAACGAAAATTAAAGACTCAGTCATTAGTCTCGTTAACACAAATGACCTGCCTCGCTACGTTCTAAAGAAAGAGAAATCTATAGAAAAGGTGCTCCAAGAATACATAAAATATAAGAAACGGGTTAATTTCGTGAACGACGATTATGACCAGATGTCAATCACGCCCAAAGCCGTCAAAAACAAGCTTTCGGTGATGCTAAAAGAAAACGATCTTCTTGAACGAGATATTTTGTGCATCGGAGATGACGACCTTTTTAGCGTCGCCTGTTCCTTAACGGGCCTCCCTAAAAGCATTACCGTTTTTGATATTGATAAGAAGGTTATTGGCTTCATCGATGAGATCTCTCCACGCCTACCCGTGCCCATTAAAACAGTTAGTGTAAACCTGTTAAAATCTCTGCCAAAAAAATACAACAACTCATTTGATATATTTATAAGCGAACCGCCGGACACGGTAAAAGGAACGCTGCTCTTTGTCTCGAGAGGGATGCAAGCGCTAAGAAAGAACGGCGCTTTCTACCTTGGTATGACGGAAGAAACGTTAAATAAAAAACAATGGTTAAAGATAGAGAAAGCTATTACTCAAAGCGGGTTCGCTTTTACTAATATTATAAAAGACTGCGAAGAATACGTCCGCGAAGGCGAGAATGAGCTAAGTTGGAAGGGTTTTGAAAAACTGCCAAAGTGGATTAATAAACCTGCGTCAAAATCGTGGTTTGTTTCCGCTCTTTTCCGCGCCGAGTCTATAGGCAAGCGAAAACCGCTGCGGTTTTCTTTTAAGGATGCAAAGAAAGAATTGATTACCAGCTTACTGCCATAATCAGCCAGCCTCGCTAGACGGGTCAGATTCTATTTCCAATAGCCGATTATACTTAGCAATTCTTTCTCCTCTTACTGGAGCGCCCAATTTTATGCCGTCTGCGTGAACTCCGTAAGCAAAGTCAGCTATAAATTCGTCATTCGTTTCTCCGGACCTGTGTGACACCACAACCTTCCAACCAAACTTCCTGGCAAGCTGAACGGCTTTTATGGATTCGGTAACCGTGCCGATTTGATTAGGTTTTATGATAACGGCGTTCACGCTGCCTTCGTTATGTGCTTTTTCCATACGGGTGAGGTTAGTGGTTGTAAGGTCATCCCCGGCAATCAAAACCTTATCGCCCAGCATTTCTTTTAGCTTGGCGAATTTGCCAAATTCATCTTCACCGAATGGGTCTTCCAAATAGAAAAGATGAAATTTATCCTCAAGTTTCTTGTAGATTGAGATTAATTTAGGAACGCTTAAAGAAACGCCGCTTGCGGCAGCATCCAGTCCGAAGTCAATTTTCCCCTCCATACGCAATTTTCTTGCCACTTTATCCAAAATGTAGAAAGGTTCAAGATTATCTTTAAAATTGGGCGCGAAACCCCCCTCGTCCCCTGCGTTTATCGCCGTCTCGCCTTTAGATTTAATAAGATATTCTTCCAGCCCGGAATGTAACTTCAAAATAATATCTACCGCTTCTCTTACCGATTTAGCCCTGGGGGCAACAAGATACTCTTGGAAGTCTAAATTGTTGCCGGCGTGAAGCCCGCCGTTTATGAGGTTAGCAAACAAACGCGGGGCTCCAGTCGTCTTCAACTTATTGAATCCGCCTAAATCCCTAAGATGCTTCCATAGGGGCTTATTCCTCTCTATGGCATGAGCTCTCGCGCAAGCGATGGAAACACTCAAGATAGAGTTAGCTCCCAGCCGTTTTTTTGAAGGTGTTCCGTCAAGTTTTACAAGCAGTTCATCAATCTCTTTCTGCTTGGCAGGGTTAAGACCTTTTAAGCGCGGCGAAATTATCTTATCTACGTTCTTTATAGCAACGTTAACCGGAACATAGTTTGCCTCATAAGAACCAACGCTTTTACCTTGTGGCACTGAAGCCTTAAAAACCCTCCCATCGGTAAGTTTTAAATAGGTCTCGACGGTCCAGCTGCCGCGAGAATCAAGAATCGGACGAGCTCTTAAAGATAATATTTTAGACATACCAGGTAGTAGAAATTTGACTAATTACATTGATAATTTTAACCATTAACTTTTTCATTGTCTATTTCCAAGTAGATTCACTCATAACAGTTTGATTGTTTTATTCACCCTTGGCGAACGAGTCGAATTTTCACTACCTGGCATATTATTTTCTTTTCTTTTTCTCTTCTGCCGCTATAGCTACGGTGGTTTTAACAACCGTGTCTGGGTTTAATGAGATGCTTTCGATACCCTTGCTTACCAGGAATTTTGCGAAATCGGGATAATCCGACGGCGCCTGCCCGCAGATACCGATATATTTCTTTTTATTCCTGCACTTCTTTATAACCTCAGCAATAAGAAGCTTCACCGAAGCATCGTTCTCATTAGCCACCTTATTCACTACGCCTGAGTCACGGTCTAAACCCAAAGTCAGTTGAGTGAGATCGTTAGAACCTATAGACATACCGTCAAAAGCTTTCAGGAATTCGTCAGCCAATAAGACATTTGAAGGAATTTCACACATTACATAAATCGGCGTAATATTCTTGATTTTTAAATTTTTCTTTCTCGCGATGTATTTGGTGATAAGTCCGGTCTCGGCCATTATTTCCATAGTCTTAATCCCCTCATCCACGGTTCTGCAAAAGGGCACCATAGGAATAACGTTTTTAAGCCCTATTTCGTCTCGCGCTCTTTTAATAGCCAGACACTCCAGCTTAAAAGCTTGTTTGAATCCGGGGTCATAATAACGCGAGGCTCCACGCCAGCCAATCATAGGATTTTCCTCTTTGGGCTCGTATGCTTCGCCCCCTAAAAGCGTTCTGTACTCGTTAGTCTTAAAATCAGAGAATCTCACAATTACAGGGCGAGGATAAAAAGCCGTACCGATTTTGGCTATGCCGTAAACCAAGTTATCCACGTAAAATTGAGTTTTATCTTCCCAGCCAGCGGTTCGTTTCTCTACCTCTTTTATAGTTCGTTTTAAATATTTTGAACTTTCAGATTTAGGATTTGTTTGGAAATTGGAAATTGCCCCTCGGTCCTGAGCTCGGGGTCGAAGGAGAAATTGGAAATTCCTCTTCTTTATTTTTTCAAAATCAAGAATGAGGTTGGGGTGAATGCCAATTTTAGAAGCAATAATAAATTCTTCTCTTGCAAGACCCACTCCGGAGTTAGGTAAATATGATATTTCGAATGCTGTTTCCGGGATGGCAACATTTATCATTATTTTAGTTTTGGGTTTAGGAATCTTTTTGAGGTCATGTTCCAAAACCTTAAAGCGAAGTTTGCCTTTGTAAACATTGCCCTCACTCCCCGTAGTATCAACCGTGACAAATTCTCCTGTTTTTATAACTCTTGTAGCCTTCTCGGTGCCGACCACAGCCGGTATACCAAGTTCGCGCGAAACAATCGCGGCATGAGAAGTTCTCCCGCCTTTGTCGGTTACGATGGCGGAAGCGATTTTCATAATCGGCTCCCAATCAGGGTCAGTCATATCGGTAATCAAAACTTCACCTTTTTTAAAAGTGTTTATACTTTTGGCGTCCAGTATAACTCTGGCTTTGCCCTCGGCGATACTTGAGCCAACTGAAGCGCCGGTCGCTACCGGTTCTCGTTTATCAAGTAGTTTGCATTCCTTAATTTTAGAAAAATCTCTTCCGGCATGAACCGTTTCGGGTCTAGCCTGAATTATGAAGAGTTCGTGAGTTCTCCCGTCTCTGGCCCACTCCAGGTCCATCGGCGTAAAATGTCCATTCTTTTTTGAATAATGTTCCTCCACCATAACCGCCCAACGGGCTAAAATGAGAATCTCTTTATCATTTAATATAAAATTCTCTTTCTCGGTCTTCTTAGTGGGAACTATTTTTGTTTGCTTGATACCACGACCCACCTGCGAGTAAATCATTTTCCGCTCTTTAACACCTAAATGTTTATCGATGATCGGATTCACCACATCCTTCTTTAAACCTTCCTTCCAAACCAGAAACTCGTCAGGCGTCACCTGACCCTTAACAATCATTTCTCCCAAACCCCAGGAACCGTTTATTAAAACGACATTGGGGAAACCGGACTCGGTGTCCAGTGTAAAAATAACTCCGGCAGCTCCGGTATCAGCCCGGACCATTTTTTCCACGCCTACCGACAAAGCCACCTTAAAATGGTCAAATCCCTTGTCAACGCGGTAAGAAATAGCCCTGTCGGTAAAAAGCGATGCCATAGCCGCCCGTATAGCCGACAAGAGATCCTCGGTCCCGCGGATACCCAAATAGGTCTCATGTTCTCCCGCAAAGCTCGCACCGGGCAGGTCCTCCGCGGTGGCACTGGAACGTACCGCCACATCAACATTTTTACCGTATTCTTTTTCCATCCTCTGATACGCTTTAATAATTTCTTCTTCTAAATCTTTTGGAAATTCCACGTTTTTAATCGCCTCGCGAATCAACTTACCCCGTGTCGCCAAATCTTTCAGATTTTTAGTATCCAATCTTTTTAGTGTTTGTTTAATGAATTCTTCTAAATTTTGAATTTTGAATTGTATTTTTGATTTTTGATTTTTGATTTTTGATTTTAAGAAATATCGATAAGCCTCGGCAGTCACTATGAATCCGCCTGGAATACGCACTCCTTTAGGTGAAAGCTTACTAAGCATCTCTCCCAAAGAAGCATTCTTGCCGCCAACCAAACCGACGTCGCGTATGCCAACTTCCTCAAAAGGGAGTATAAACTTTTTATTTTTCATATGTGATTAAAATTTAACGGCGATAGCTAAATCCGAAACATTGGAACCGGTATCGCCGGTGAAGAGGTAATGCCCAACTTTTTCAAATAATGGATATCCGTTATTTTCCTTTAAAGTTTCTTGAACGTCCAACTTATTTTTTTGGATTGCCTCTCGAGTTATTATATCACAAATGGCGCCCGCAAATTCTCCATTATCTCTGCCGTCTGAAGCAAAAGGCAGGATAACTTCGTTTTCTTTTACTTCCTCTACCGCAGAAAGCGCCATTTCTAAATTTCTGCCGCCTCGGCCGCTGCCGCGGACTGTAACAGTGGTTTCACCTCCGTAAAGAAGAACGGTATGGGAGGGCAGTTTATGAAGCTCGCGCGCGATCTTTATACCCATTTCTCTTGCCTCACCTATAAGGGAACCATCACAGACCTTCACACTAAAACCCAACTCTTTCGCCTTATTCTCCATTGCGGAGAGTGCCGCAGAATTGGAAATAACTATAATGTTTTTAACATTTTCAAAATACTTTTTATCTTTAGGTGTTTCAATTAAACCGCAGTTTTCTAAACTGCACTTGCCGAATATATCGTACTTGGCGAGTGTGGCGGCCGCCTCGTCTATGGTAGTCGTGTCTTTCACGGTGGGACCGGAAGCTATAAAACCAATATCATCACCCGGAACATCAGAGAATATAAGCGCCACCGCCTTCGCCGGGTAAACATACTTGGCTAAAAATCCGCCACGAGCGAGAGAAAGATGTTTGCGTACGGTGTTCATCTCCTGTATGGTAACGCCGGCCTTTATAAGAGATTTAACAATACTTGACTCTTCTTTATAAGAAGAGTCCTCGGGATAACAGAGCAAAGTTGAACCTCCCCCGGAGATTACAAAAATGACCAAATCGTTTTGGTCCACCTTGGAGAGCAGATTAATAACTTCCTTAGCCGCTTTAACGTTTTCTTCTGAAGGGTATGGATGCGTCCCTCTAAAGTAATTTACTCTCTTCAAGTAACCGCCTGGCCTTACATCAACCGCCACGCCTTCGGAAAGCCTATCGCCCAAAATATTTTCTAAGACGACAGCTGATTCCAGAGAACATTTACCCACAGCCACCACAAAAATTCGCTTTAAACTTTTAACAGAGTAACTTTCGTCCTCGATGCGTAGAACGTCGCCATTCAATCTTACTGTGTTACGAAGTGCTTTAGCCGTATCAATGGAAGACAAACCTTCTTCGACAATGTTCAAAGCTACGCGACGCAGTTCGGAAACCGCCAAAACATCAAAGTTTTTTATCTTCATGTTTAAGAAGTTTGGATATAGCCCCAAGTATGCAATCTGTCGCTATCCCTGTTCCATTTCGCTCCGATATCGGTGCGGTAAAACATATTAGGGACCATAATGTTCTTAATTCTCGTGTAAACCGTGTGTCTAGCTTCATCAACTGTAGTGCCAGAACCAGTTATAACTAAGAGCACGCCTGAAACTCCGGCAATCCTCCAAATGCCGTTATCATTCTTCACGTCTTCTATATGGACACCTTCTAAGTTATCAGATTTCTTAAAAAGAACGGCTAAGTCTCTATAAAGATTAATTAATTCAGTATCATTCTTAGTCAAATAAGAGGGCACGAGAATTCTAACACCCAACTGGAAACCGCGTTTGGTTTTAAGCTCGAAATTTTCGCCCGAGGCCATTTTGTAAAGCCACTCCCCCGCTGGCATGGTTATACCCTCCTGTTGAATTTGAATAGTTGGATAGCCGAACCTACAAGTCCACTCAAGCGGATATATCCCCTTGCCGTTTACGATACAATTTACGTCTACATAGCCCACATAACCGGACTCGCGAAGCGCCGGAAGCATTTTTAAAAGAGTGGACCTAAAGAGATTGTTTGTGGGACTCCAGTACATTAAAGTGCCCATTTCTCCTGAAAACGGACCGATGTCGCCCGGAAACACTCTTTTATGTTCAAAATTAACGTTAATCGGATAAATAAAATCGTGACCGTTAAAAAACGCCCCCACAGCCACTTCTACCCCGGAAATAAACTTTTGGAGAATAAAAAGAGGCGCCTTTTTTTGCCAAACGTTTTTGTTCTGCTCCAAGAGCTCTATTAAATCTTTGCCGTCTTCCTCTTGACCGATGAATAAAAGCCCTTTGCCGCCTGAAGGAGTATTGCCGCTCGGCTTGAAAACATATCTGCCGGGGTTAACCTTAATAAAATTGATGGCTTCATCGTAGTTTGAAAAATTTTGACCGGGCAAGGTGTTTACGCCATATTTCCTAAGTTCCGCCTGCCCGAACTCTCTGTCTATTTCCAAACGATCTGTGTAAGCGCTCCCGCCCACAACTTTCTTCCCCTTCTTGCGCAATCTGTCAGCTTGAGCGCCAAACTCGATGTCGTCGAAGATAATAACATCCGCCCAATCAATATATGGCTCCCAAGCATCTACGCGTTCAATAAAACCGGTATAAACGTCTATATCGGTTTTAGATTTAATATATGATTTAACCTCGTGTCCTTCTTTAACTAAGGACCACGCCAAATCGCCGCTCAATGATTCAAGCGAAACAAATAAAAATTTACGCGATATAAGTTCGTCTATCTTATCCATATGAACATGAACACCTTAACGGCAATTTCGCCCCACATTTTAGCATATAAAAATACCCCCTTAACGAAACCGTATTTCTTAGTTTTGCTCACTTGTTTCAGATTTTGCAGAACTATATTTTTAATCTTTTTATCCGCTCTGCTTGCCGTAACATGCAAACCGCTATCCACCAGATAACCATCTTTAAACTCTCGCGGAGTCATATCCCATATTTCTCTACTTAATGCCCTTATGCCGGCGAAGGGGTCATCAATAGATTCCATAATCTTATTAATGCTCTTTCCTCTATCAACTACGCCTGTAACCATATCATATCTTCCATCCAAAATCGGTTTAATAATAGTTTCTATATGCTCGCGCGTCAGATTTATAAAGTCGGCATCTACAAAAAGTATGATGTCGGCATCAGTCAAGGAAACTCCTACCACCATCGCTTCACCCTTGCCTTGGTTCGGGTTTATCGTTATCACTTTAGCGTGAGCCGCGCGAGCTCGCTCTTTAGTCCTGTCTTCCGACCCGTCATCAACGACAATAACCTCGCTTATTGCGGGAACGCTTTTCACGGCTCTTACAACTAAGCCGACGGTCCGATCTTCGTTGTAAGCCGGTATGACAGCCGCAATAGAAATATTTCTCATGCCTTAAGATAACGACGGATAGCGATTAAACTGGAAATTATGCCTATCCCCACACCAAATAATAGTTGATACGAGAATAATGTAAAGATATTATCCATAAAGTAACCCGCCAAATCCATGCTCGGTATGAAAACTTTGAGATACGGAGAAATAAAATAGATCACCGGTAATATTACTGCCATGCTTAATATGGCCGAGACAATGCCGTAAATAAGACCCTCTACAATATAAGGACCGCGGATAAACATATTAGAAGCGCCGACGAGCCTCATGATTTCTATCCCCTCCCTGTTGGAATAAATGGCGAGAAGAATGGTATTAAAAACAACAAGAATCGCAACGATAGCGAGTATTATGGTAAGAAACAATCCGGCTCGACGACTAATGTTTATAATGGAGGCCAGTCGGTCAATAACTACCTGGTTTTGTGCATAACTTACTTTCTCTACATATTCATCCAAAGTATTATGTTCAAGATACGAAGCTATAAGAGAATACTTGCTCGGATCGTCGGCTTTAATATTTAAAGAAGCGGAAAGCGGGTTTTCTCCCAATTCGTCGACGGCTTGCGTTATGGTTGCGTCCTCAAGATGACGTTCCTTGAACATCTCAAGCGCCTTATCCCGAGAAATGTATTCAACGCTTTTCACTTCCTCCAATTCCTCAAGAGATCTTTTAATTCTCAATACTTCATCCTCCAGGGCATTAGTCTTAAAATATACGCTAATATCGATTTTTTCCTGTATGGAATCAAGCGCGGAGGTAGCAACAACGTTAAAAATTATGAGGCTGGAAAAAACTATAAGAGCAAGAAGCATAACCGTAAGAGTCGCCACAGAAATTAGCCTCTGCCTCCAGAAGTTTTGAAAACCATGCTTGAATATCCTATAAATTGTAGTAACCATTAACTTTTATATTATAAGACGGAGTACTTTCCCTTTTCTTCATCACTCACGATGCGACCGTTCTCTAAAATAATAACTCTTCTTCCCATTTGATTCACGATATCTTTGTTGTGACTTGTCAAAATAATCGTCGTTCCTAACTCGTTGATTTTGGTAAGCAAATTAATAATGGCGGAAGCGTTAAAAGGATCCAAATTGCCGGTAGGCTCGTCGGCTACGACGACATCCGGCCGGTTAACCATAGCTCTCGCAATGGCCACCCTTTGTTTTTCTCCTCCTGAAAGTTCACGAATAAAGTTCTTAGATTTGCTGCCCAAATCGACTAAATCGAGAACCTCTCTTACGAAGTCACTTATTTCTTTCTCCGGTTTACCGGCCACCTCGAGCGCAAAAGCCACATTCTCATAAACATTCTTAGTGGGCAAAAGTTTAAAATCCTGGAAAATAGTGCCTATATGGCGCCGCAACTGCGGCAGCTGCCCGGATTTTAATTTGCCCACATCGTAGTGACCGAAGGTTACTCGACCATTAGTAGGCTTCTCCTCTCCTATTAAAAGCTTTACTATCGTCGACTTGCCCGCGCCCGAGCGGCCGACGATTGAAACAAATTCTTGCGGAACTATTTTAAAGGTTACATTGATAAGCGCTTGATAACCGTTGTAGTTCTTAGAAACGTCCTGGAAATTTATCATCTCTTGTCTCTTATTTTAGCGAAGCATACCAATACTTACAACCCCTGTGTATTAGCCCCATATAATATGGAGCACCCAGACGTTTAAAAATATCGAATGACTAATGACTAATGTCAAATCAATGATAAATGACTAAATGTCAAATTTTTGACATTTGAATTTCGAATTTTGATATTTGTTTGTCATTTAGATTTTGGCATTTGATATTTAAACGCCCTATTTAATCTTTTCCACCTCGGCTTCTATAAATAAATCCAGATCACCGCTCAAAACCTCATCTATTTTAGCCGTTTTAACCTCCGTCCTATGGTCTTTAACCAACTTGTAAGGATGCAAAACATAAGATCTAATTTGATTTCCCCACTCCGGCTTAACCTTAGTCTTAAGCTCCGTGAGTTCCTTGGCCTGCCGGTCTTCCATTAGCTTAAAAAGCTTAGCGGTTAAAAGCGCCATAGCTTTCTCTCTATTTTGAGATTGCGAACGCCCTGACTCCGAAGCGGCAGCAAGCCCCGTAGGCAAATGCACGACGCGCACCGCAGTTTCCACTTTATTCACATTCTGTCCGCCCGGACCGCTAGAACGCGAAAATTCCACTCTGATATCCTCTGCCGGCATTTTTACTTTAGATAATTCTACCTCCGGTAATTGCGGCAAGATTTCGACCAACGCAAAAGAAGTATGTCGCAACTGCTTGGCATCATAAGGAGAAATTCTTACCAATCTGTGTACGCCGCTCTCTTTCCTTAAAAAACCGTAAGCATAATTACCCTTAACTTCGATAGTGTTTCGATCTACAGGTTCAACTTTCCACCCGCGACGCTTGGCGTATAAGCTATACATTTCTAAAAGCATCCGAGCCCAATCTTCCGCATCCTTCCCGCCTACCCCCGAATACGTTGAAACAACAGCCGATAAGTAATCGTATTTGCCGACCATTAAGGTTTTAATTTCCAACAGCCGTATTTTCTCCAAAGGATCTGCCGCATCGAACTCGGCAATTAGGCTTCTTAACATTCCGGCTTCCTTGTTTTTCTCTTCGGCCAAAATTCTTTCCTTTTTCCACAAATCGGGATCGGAAATCTCAAATTCCAAATCTCTTAACTTATCTCTCTTGCCCTTAAGGTCAAAGCCGCTCGCCTAAGCGGCGAGTTAGCTCTTCCAGATTTTCTTTGCTCGTCTCTTTCATATCAACAAGTATTTTACCCCGCACCTTTATAAGACTGCAACTATAGGACATATTAGAAACTCTACTTTCTCCGCCTGTCAGGGAGCGATTCTCCAGAGCTCCCTTACGCCTACCGGAACCAGAATAATTTTGCTCCAGCGGCAAAATTTTCTTCCCCCTCGCCGAGCACTCAAAACATTGAGTGCTCGGCTGCGGGATGTTCCGCACGGCGCAAGGGAACTCTGGCGCCATATTTTGAGAATCTCCATTTCCCCATACTAAAAGAGAATCGCCCGTTTCCGTAGCGAGTGCCGAGGCCTGCCTGCCGGTAGGCAGGAGTGAGCGGTCCGCCAGCTGGCGGAGAACGACGAAACCAGAATGAGGCCGCACGCTGGGCGGCCGAATGGTAGTTTAGGAGACGGGCGGTTCTCTTTTTCTTACGCTTTAGCTCTCTTCTTTTGGAGCTCCGTCAAGTACATTTTTCTTACCCTTACGCTTTTGGGAGTCACTTCCACAAGCTCGCCGTCTCCTATGTAACTTAGGGCGTACTCAAGAGTCAGGTCAAACGGAACATCAAGCTTTTCCTGGACTCCCTCATTCCTTGACCTGAAATTGGTTAATTCTTTAGCTTTACAAACGTTAACTTTGACATCCTCCGCCTTGGCATTCTTGCCCGTGACCATCCCTTCGTAGACCGGAACGCCGGGTCCTATAAAAAGCTGACCTCTGCCCTGGGCGGTAATCAATCCGTAGCTGTTTGAAACGCCCGTGTCGGAAGCGACTATGGACCCATGTTCTTCCGCTTTAAGTTCTCCTTTGTACTCTTCGTAACCGGAGAACAACGAGTTCATTATCCCCAAGCCCTTGGTTAAGGTAAGAAATTCGCCGCGTATTCCAATAAGCCCCCTTGTGGGTATCGTAAACTCCATAATGGTTGTCTCTTTATCCACGCGCATATCTTCCATTATCCCTAAACGTTTGCCTATGAGTTCTATAACGTTTCCCGCGAAATCCTGGGGCGCTTCAATCGTCAAAAGTTCAACGGGTTCTAAAGTTTTCCCGTTTTCCTCCTTAAAAATTACCTGCGGCTTGGAGACTTCGAGTTCGTACCCTTCCCGCCTCATTTTTTCAATGAAGATAGATAAGTGTAACTCGCCTCTCCCCGTAACCACCCAACGGTCGGCAGAATCGGTTTGTTTCACGGAAAGGGCTACGTCGGTTTCCAATTCCTTCTCCAAGCGCTCTCGTAGGTTGCGTGAAGTAGTCTTATCTCCTTCCTTGCCCATAAAGGGCGAAGTGTTTACGCCGAAAGTCATCTTAATAGTCGGCTCGTCTATTTTAATCACGGGAAGCGCGACCGGATTCTCTACGTCGGCTATGGTTTCTCCTATGGAAATATCGGGAATCCCGGCGATAGCCACTATCTCTCCTGCTTCGGCTTCGTTTACTTCAACCCTGTTCAAACCGCTAAAAAGCATAAGTGAACTCAACTGCGCCTTTTTTATCTCACCGCTTCTCGCGATGTGGGCGACTGTCGCTCCCTTTTTTAATACCCCTGAATAAATTCTTCCCACGGCAATTTTACCTTTATAATTGTCATAAATGAGATTTACGGTGAGCATTTGGAGAGGCAAGGACGAATTCGCTTCCGGAGGTTTTATGTAATTCACAATCGCTTCAAAGAGCGGCTCTATGTTTTTCATAGAACTCAAATCAGGCTTCAAGCCGGCTTTCCCCTGGCGAGCCGAAGCGTAGACTACCGGAAATTCTATCTGCGTTTCGCTCGCCCCGAGTTCAAAAAAAAGTTCATACGTTTGGTTAAGCGCCCATTCCGGTCTCGCGTCC
>Ga0210051_1001628_pt1 | contig 22702 bp, 20 predicted proteins | sample CryGey092014_all_FD_185464 | JGI IMG/M metagenome (GOLD analysis project Ga0210051, IMG submission 185464) | Groundwater microbial communities from aquifer - Crystal Geyser CG23_combo_of_CG06-09_8/20/14_all (SPAdes) (version 2) | ecosystem: Environmental > Aquatic > Deep subsurface > Groundwater... | reverse complement strand
GGATGGGCAATAAAGATACGCAAGGCTTGGTAAGATTTGGTAAGTGATCTAGTGAGAAGATTTCTTTCAATTTTTGCTTGTTTTTCTTCAAGGGTCATGGGGTCAATCGGGATATTGGCATTTAAAATAGTGCTATCTTTCTGGCAAGTTAAAACCGCTCCATGATATAAATTGGTGTAAATATCATCTTGAGGGGTGCCGGCTTTAACCAGCTTGGAAGCAAAGCTGAAACCAGGTTTAGTCATCGTAATAAAGTAATTACCGGCTGGGACTGAAAAACCAAACCTGCCTTCATTATCGGTCACTCTAGTTTCCAGTAATCTTCGCTGTGGGTGAGAAAAGATACGCACGACGGCAATAGAGATTGGGGCCTTAGAGGCAGCGTCATAAACCACCCCCCAAGGTAATCTTTTTTTCTTGAGGCCTAATCTTTCTAAAAGTAAATTAAAGAGATAATACACATACCAAAGGATATTGTAAAAACCAGTGGTCATCAAGATAGATAAAGTAGGCACAAGTATAGCGACTGGTTTGGCTAGGGTATTGACCACAGGTAAAGTTTCTTTAATGGCTCTAATGGTTTGTTTGGGCAGAATCTTTTCTAAGGCTTTTTCCAAGAATGACGGTGGAGCAGAAAGGACTTTTTCTTGTTGTTTCTCAAAGATATTAGAGATAGTTTCTAAAATCCCGCCACCTACTTGAAATTCTTGAATATTAGAGTCAGGACTTGGCATATTATTAAGGTCAGTTAAATTACCCCAAGTTTGGTGAGAACCTGGTACAATTTGATCTTTGGCGTTTGACAATAGATATTGCCAATTACCATTTTGATCTACTTGAGCAAATACCGTTGTGGGAGTAGAAGCGATATTGAGAGAAATAATTCCAAAGTCAGAGGCAGTGCCAGAGATAGTTAAAATATTATTGTTAATTTGGGCTTTTTGGATAACTGGTGGATGAGGAAGAATTTCAATGGTTGTTGAGGTTGATGAAGCATTGCCATCATTATCTTGAACAATCAAAGAAACAGCGTAGCGTCCGGTAGTGTTGTAGGTATGGGTGATTTTGGATTGGGAAGTTTCTTGAGCAAAAACAGGAGTCAAAAAGGTTTCTTTTTTACCTTGACCTTTAATCAAATCCAAAACTTTATCCCAACCCTTTTTCAAACCTTGACCAATACCTTTGAGGGTGTCCTTAGCTTTATCAACTAAAGATGGTTGGGCTGGGGGTTGTTCTTGAGTAATTTCGACGGTCGGTTGGGTTGTCGTTGGAAGCTGTGTGGTTTGCCCCCCAGTATCCGCAAAATTCCAAGTATACTCAACAATTTGACCATCAGCGTCATAAGAGCCAGAAGCATCAAAGACAACTTCTTCTCCCCTTAAAGCCCATTTAACAGCTGTGATAACGGCGACTGGTGGATTACCACCTGTAGGTGTAGGTGGAGGAGGTGGGGGTGAAGTGAAAGTAATGGTTGGTTTTTGATCTAAAGTTACACTGTCAGTTTCATCTAAGGCGGTAATGGTGGTTTGGCCTGAGGTGGAAGAAGTGATATACCCGACTGTTACGCCAGCTGAATCAGTCAAATTAGCTGGTTGGGTAATTAAATCAGTGGAGCCCCGAGAAGAAGAAAGGGTGATTTTTTTACCAACAACTGGGTTTCCTGCCGTATTTTTTAAGGTTATGGTGATAGTTGAGGTTTGACCAATGTCTAAAGAAGTAGGGTTGGCAACTACGGTTGAAAGTGAGACAGAAGTTTCAGCTAAGGTGGCAAAAGAAACGCAAGAACCATAGCCAGTGCCGCCAGAATTGGTGGCATAGGCTTTGTAAGAATAAGTAGTGTTGGCAGTCAGGCTGGTCAGTTGCAGTGAATAAGCTGCGGCGCCAAAACTGCCGTTTTCTGATTTGTCATTTATAGTGCCGGTGCAATCAGAAGATTGATAATACTTAAAGCCCCGGGTGGTGGCGTTCTCGCCGCCAGTAGCAGTAATGGTGCCATTGGCGTCGGCTGTGGTCTGAGCAAGGTTGGTGGCACCCTGGGTGGTTACTGTAGGCGGATTAGCAGATAAGGTATATTCAGAAGCCCCAGCCCCTAAAGCAGTAGCCTCACCATCCTCATTTTTCGCTTTAACTTTGTAGGTGTATTGGGTGTTAGGTGAAAGATTAATATTATTAATACCTGATGTTTCTCCCCAAGCACTATAACTTTGCCAAACTTCAGAAACTTCATCAGCAATACCATCAGCGCCTAAATATTTACCTAAGGTTTCGTTGTAGATGGCGTATTGGGTATCACCAGGTAAAGGGGGATTATTATTTATTTCAACATACATTGCGAAGCATTTGGTTAGATTTACATTTATTCCACTTCTTATCAATCTTACTTGTAGATTATCTAAATCTGTCTGGTTCCAACTTCCAGTATAAGTTATTGAACCCCAGCTTGGAGAGCCAGGCGTTCCAACGGTAAAAGTTCCAGGAGCCTGCCAAGCGCCACTAACATAAATATTTCCTTGAAAAATGGCTTGAGCAGCAGGACTTTCCCCATAAACCCAGACTTTAATCTGGGTTACTGTTGCGGCAGTAAAAGTGGTCATATTAAAATCATCCTGACCACCAACATCCCCCGCAGAAATATAATCAGTCGTATCTGGCACTGTCGGTTGCCTTATTGCATCATTTATTGTCGTAAAATGAGTACCTGAAGGAGTCGGCACCCAGCCAGAAGTCGCTGCATCGCCATTGGGGTCAACATAAGGAGAAGTCCCCCCACCAGACGGATTATTATTTTGGTCAATGACAATTTTAATACTAGTGGCGCTGGTCGCGGTTAAAGTTGGGGCGCCAGGGACATTAGCTAAAGTATATTTAGAAGCGTCTGCCGAACTAGAAGAATCTCCAGCCGTGTTGTAGGCATGAACATGACGGGTGTAGGAGGTATTAGGAGATAATCCTGTTTCATCACAATAAGTTAAATTTGGTGTTGCGCAGGTGGCGACTACATAATTAGAACTATCATGAACTTTAAAGCCATCTTCATTACTGGCATTATCAGTAAAATTCCAGCGAATGGAAGTCGAAGATAAAACAGTTGGCGTGCCAATAGTTGGGGCAGTAGGGACATCTAATAAGGTAAAGGTAGCAGTTTCTGTTGACCAAGCACCTTCATTGCCCTCATCATCCCAGTATTTAATTCGCCAATAATAGGTGACTGCGCCATCATTTAAAGCAAGATTTTGGGTTGGAGCAGTGCCAAAACTTCCATAAACAATATCTTGACAACGGTTGGGAGTAGTGCAGTTGGTAATTGTCGTGCCTGCTGCTCCTGAATCCCAGTGAGTAACAGAGGCAAAAGTTTCATCTGTGGAAACTTGAATTCTCGCTTTGTTAGCAATATCACCAGTATCAGCGTCATTATAAATGGCTGAAAAAGCCGGGGTGGTATCAGTTAAATTAGTGGGATTGGTTTGGCCTGTTTGGGCGGTGTCATTGTTTGAATACAAAGTGGTGGGTGCAGTTGGAATACTACCGGTCGTATAAGTTATTTCCGCATACATAGCCGCAACAGTTTCAGTTGACGCCGTCCCCGTTTTTCTCACCCTTACCAATAAGTTGTCTAAATCGGTCTGGTCCCAAGTCCCAGTCCAAGTGGCAGAATACCAAGCATAAGTGCCAGTCAAAGTATTATCTAAATTTTGTGTTTGCCAAGCACCATCCACATAGATATTAAGATTTAAAAATGTTGCAAGCTCGTGTTTGGCATAAGCCCAAATCTTTATTGAAGTAACCGAATCAGCCCCTGCTATAGTGGCCATATCAAAGTCATCGTCGGTTGCAGGAGCCTCACTATGAGAAATATAATCTGCTGTATTTGGCTCAGCAGGCTGTCTTGTGCCGTCATCTACAGTTGTGTAATGCGTTCCCGCAGGAACGGGAGTATCCCAAGCAACAGCATTATCGCCATTTGGGTCAACATAGCCAGTAGTTGCTTTGGCGACTTGCGGGGCTATAGTTAGAGTTGTAGTAAAAACAGTTAAACCTAATATTATAGATAATAATAGCGAAAAAATATGAATTATTTTTGCATAAGGGTTTAAATGCCAGTGATAGTACCAGCCAAATTTCATGCGCAACTTATCATGCCAAGGAACAAAAAAGGGAATCAGGGTACGAGTGCTTTTTTGTATCTGTTCAATTTCTTTATCTAAACTTATCATTTTTTGCTCTAGGCGTTGTTTTTCCATTGTCTAGCCCTCTCTTTTGGAAATTGAAAATTGAGAATTGAAAATTTAAAATTGGCACCTGCTATCTAAAAAAACTTTGCCACCATTTAATATAGTTTGGGGTGGGCAAGGGTCTTTGCGCAGATTGATTGAAAAAAGATTCAATCGGTTTTTCTTCCTCGGAAACATCGACGGCGATGACTTTTTCATCCGGTTTTTTCAGTCCTAACTTTCGCCTGGCTTCAATCTCTTTGAAACTATCCGTACTATAGTACAAAATAAGATTTTCCATATTTTTGTTGTCATCTTTGAGCTGGGCAATCTCTTTATTAACCTTTTCAATCTGAACATTGATTTGGTAATTTTTCCAAACCACGCGACCCAAAATAAAGAGGATATAAATAATCAAAAGCAAAATGCCGTATTTTGAAATCAATACCCAAAAGGCATTAAATACTTTTTTCATAACCCAATTATAGCACTATCTTCAAGAATAAACGATTTGAGACTTGTGATAGAGATAGAGATAATAACTGAAAACTGAAATGACAAAACTAAAAACTTCAGCCTAAAGCATAAAACAAAAGGAATTAATTGGTTCTATCCTTTAAGTTTTATCATGTAATTTTAACATTTTAGCTTTGAGTTTTAAGTTTTTTTACCAGCGTGTTGTGGGTGGGACAGACGGCGGCGTCGGCGGTTTTTTGCCTTTTGTCCACCATTTATAGCTGTAGTAGCCGGCGGTTAAAGCGCCGATGGCAATAATAATGAGCGCAATAGTTACCCAAACCCTATTCCAATCGCGCGTGGCGGTAGTTTCTTCAGCTTTGATTTTGCCCTCTTCACTTGGCGGTTGCGGAGTAGATGACTCTATTTTGCTTTCCGGCTGTGGTGTTGGGGCAACTGTAGTGGAAGGGACAGCAGTAATTTGAGCCGGCTGTCTGGCAACGACCGGGCTTGCGGGTGCGGCGGGGACAGCTGCTGCGGTTGTGATTACAGTTGGCGCAATAATTGTAAAAGTAGCAATTTTGAAAGCCCCGCTTTTGTTGCCGGCTTTATCAGTGATGACAATTTGAATGGTGTGCTCACCGGCTGAAATGATTTCGACTGAGGGGTCAAATATCAACGACCAGAATCCACTGTTGTCGGCAAGCACAGTTTTGACTATCGGGTCGGAAAAAATGGTGATTGTTACGGTTGCATAAGGTTCCGTGACGCCTGACAAAATAAACCCTGCCCCCTCTTTTAAGGTTTGACCGTCTGGAGAAGAAATAATAGTGCCGACGTTTGACACAGAGGTTGTATCCAAAAATATGGAATCAGAAATTATTTCTACATTTAAATTACCCGCCGCATCTTTCAGCCATAAATAAACAATTTTTTCTCCATCCCCAGCAGATAAAACAAAGGTTGCCGGTTGAGAGAGTTGCCAAGTAGGATCTGTAGGTGGGGTACTTTGAGTTTCCGACAAAAGCCAACCGGTAACATCGGCATTATTAGTAATTGTGGTGGAAACTGTAGGCGATGTGGTATAAACTGCTCCACTGTTAAGGATTAAAGTTTCAACAGGTAAAGTAATATCATACAAAACATTTGCCACTTCAGTTACTGATTCCTGGGTGTTGTCTGCGTTATCAGTTGCCTGAGAAAGGACGTTATAAATATGCCCATCAGTTAAATTTTCATTTGGAAAAGCCAATGTCCAACTTTCTGTATCTGAAGCTTCATTCCAAATGGCTGTTGCGGACGAAATCCAACTATCACCTTCTTGCCACCATAAATCTGCAGTTTGATCGTATATAGCCACTTCAACTTTTTGCACGCCCGAGCCTGAATTGTCGCTGGCAATACCAGCAATATTTTGCCAGCTGGTGGAATTATAGGCGGTGTCAGAGGCGGGAAAGTTAATGACAGAAGAAATAGCATCAGTATCAATGGTTAAGCTCCAAACATCCGACCAAGAACTGTAGGCCGGGGGAGAGGAGTCATCGCGGGAGCGAGCCCTCCAATAATAGGTGCCGTCGGCTAAATCACTAATGGGCGAATAAAAGGTCGGCGAAAAGTAGTCAGCATCAACTTCTGGCAAGGAAAAGTCAGCATTGTTGTCAACTTGAAGAGTATAAGTAACGACATCCCCATCAGGGTCGGTTGAAGCCGACCATTCAAAAAGCGGGGTTGAGTTGTTGGTTAGAGCGCCATCAACCGGTAAAGATAAAACTGGTGCAGTTGGCGACTGATTGGAGTTGACTGTTAATCGAACAAGGTCGTGTTTGCTTTTTATGTTGTTATTGCCGCTGACATAAGCTAGAAAACGAACCTTGAGGGAATTTACTTCTGCGGCAGTATCAATAGAAAAATCAGTTTTTAAATCCACTGTACTGGTCACTTCTGGCTCATCAGAAGAAGGAGCAGAAATGGCTATCTCACCAATAAAAGTGGAGCCAGTATAAACTTTTATTTTTGCTGCCGTAAGAAAATTAGCGGTTGTGTTTTTGTAAACCTGGGTTAAATTGACACTATTTACCACTGCCCCACCAGCAAGAGCTGGCGAAAAGACAAATTCAATATATTCGCTCTCATTAAAAGAAGAAGTGTTTTTGGGCCAGTTTCCACCTGAATCATAATATTGGCCATCAGTGGCAACTAATTTGTTTAAATCGCTACTTGTCAGATTATAGGTGCCGCTTGTCTTATCGATGCCGGCTGTAGGATAAAAATTACCCACACTAGCAGCCCTTGCTTTTTCTGGCCTTAAAAATCCAATTATTAAAGAAGTCTGTAAAACCAAGATAAAAACTGTCACATAAATCAAAAAAATTTTCAATTTTCTCATTTAACCTTCCTTTTATATTTTAAATTTCGTATTTTACTAAATTGCTTCCGGACATAATACGTTTTGTAGTTGTTAAGAATACTTAGTAGAACATATTTAAAATCTGCACGCGTTAGAGATTGCAGGTTATATTTTATCAAAAAATCTTGCCCTCCTTTTATCAGCAAGATTTTGTTTTTAAGTCCCCGCTTAATTTTTTGTTTCCGTCGTCCATGAAATCGGTGATAAGCCCTAACTTGATTTTGACCAAACTAAGGCATCCAATTACATAGCACTTTAAAAATACAAATTTGCTAAATGTTTGTCAAGTGCCATCTTTTTCAGAGAAACCTTGATTCTAAAATAATAAAATGCTAAAATAATCCACAGACGGCTGCCTCTGAGCATTTCCCTTATAAAGGATTGTGCGGGTATCTCAGTAGTATTGGCTTAAAACATTCTAATTGCTCTTTTAGAATCTTAGTGCTATAATGAACCTGAGATTGATTGGTAAATTAACCATCATTTAAAGGTTCAATTATGGCTCGTTTCAAAGATCATGAAAAAGCACTGGTTTTCAGAAAACAAGGAAAAAGCTACAGTCAGATTAAAAAGATTTTAAAGGTAAGTAAAAGTACTTTAAGTTTATGGCTTAGAAACTATCCTCTTTCCGAACAAAGGATAAGAGAGCTTCGAGATTGGAACGAACAACGGATCGAAAAATGTCGGGAGACAAAACGAAAGAAAAAAGAGCAACGATTTAAAAATTTTTATCGAGAACAAAAAAGAATTATTTTTCCTCTTAATCATCGAGAGTTATATCTAGTTGGCTTATTTCTTTATTGGGGCGAAGGAACGAAAAGTCGTCCTACCGAGCTTTCTGTCTCAAATACCGATCCATCTGTTATTAAATTTTTTATTACTTGGTTTACCAAATTATTAAAAATCCCAAAAGAAAAATTAAAAATTCATTTACATTTATATGAAGATATGGATATTAAAAAAGAAATTCAATTTTGGGTAAAAATTTTGAAAATGCCTATTAAACAATTTATGAAACCATATATAAAGAAAAGTTCTTCAAAAGCTATAAATCATAAAGGTGGATTCGGACATGGAACTTGCAATTTAAGAGTCGGAAATGCGAGACTTTCAGAGAAAATATTGATGGGTATAAAAGCAACTGCCGATAGATATTATAAAATGGGCGCATAGCTCAATTGGTCAGAGCGCGGCTCTTATAAAGCCGAGGCTTCCTGGTTCGAGCCCAGGTGCGCCCACCACGCTTAGCGTGGTAACTGAGACGCTAAGCGTCTCACCATTTATAAATTAAAAACATAACAGCCAATTTCGGCTGTTTTTTTGTGAGATAAATATTTTTACTTTATTGACGGTCGTCATTGTAGTTATTGACATTTGAGCCGTTTTCTGGTATACTGGTATTATCGCAGGTAAAATGAAAAACAAAAATATCCTTTCAAAATTAATACTCGTTTCTGTTCTCTTTGTGTTTATTTTCTCTTATAATGTTGGGGCTACTTATGCAACGAACGTCAGTCAAGATAAATTAATTGAACTAGCTAATAAAGCAAGAAAAGATGCCGGTTTAACTTCTTTAACTATTGACCCAATGCTTTCTTCAGCCGCTTCTGATAAAGCCGCTGATATGTTAGTCGGCCAATATTTTGAGCATTATTCGCCCGATGGTGTTTCCCCTTGGAAATTTATTACCAATGCCGGCTATGACTATACCTACGCCGGTGAAAACTTAGCTATTGATTTTAAAACTTCCGAAGCTATTCACAATGCCTGGATGGCTAGTCCTTCGCATAAAGCCAATATCATCAATGCGCATTTTGGGAATGTTGGCGTGGCCGTTGTAGAAGGTTTATTCGACAACCATAACACTAAACTTGTTGTCCAAATGTTCGGCGCCAAACAGCAACCTTTTTCCGACAGTGTCAACGGCCTGGTTTTAAAAATTAAAAATTGGATGTTAGGCATTTAAAAATCAAAAGGAAGGGAAATGAAAATTTTAACCGGCACCTTACCTCAAGTAAAAACTCATCAGTTTGTCAATTTTTCACCTAAAATTATTGAAGCTATTAAAATTGCTTGTTGGGTAATACTTGCGACCGGTTTAGTTTTCGGCTCCGTCTATTTATACCAGAAAACTTACGCTGATAAAATTTATCCCAGCGTTAAAGTTGCCTCCTACAACCTCGGCGGCAAAAATTTTTACCAGGCAAAATTGTATTTGACAGAGCAAGCTTCCCCGCTTTTAAAAAAGCCCTATATTTTTGTTTTTAACGACCAAGAGCAGGAAAGTACGCTTGCCAATTTAGGCGGCAGTTTCAATATTGATAAAAGCGTTAATAGTGCTTTAAATACCGATAAATCTGCTAATTTTTTCCATAATTTCGCGCTTTCAGTCAAATCATTATTTAAAAAAGAAAATATTAATTTAGCGATAGATTTTGACCGGCAAAAATTAAAAAATAGTTTGGGCGTTTTTTCCAGCGCATTGCCGGCCGCTGTTGATGCCAGTTTAAAGTATGAAAATGAGCAATTTGCTTTAGTCCCCTCTAAAACAGGCAAAAGCATTGATTTGAATAAATTGGAAAATGATTTAAACAATGCTTTCCTAAAAAATACCGCTCAAATTAATTTAGTTGCCGAAACTACTAACCCAGAAATTGCAGACAACGAGGTTGACCAAGCTAAAATTAAAGCGGAAAAATTAGCCGGGGCGTCAATCACTTTAACTTTCGAAAACCAAATCTACCAGATTGGCAAAAACGAAATTGCCCCTTGGATTAAATTTGAAAACAAAAATGGTCAGCTTGATGCCCAGGTAGACAGCTCAAAAATTACTGCTTATCTTGAACAAATCGCCAAAAAAATTGATATTAAAGTCCAAGATAAAGAAATCCTGGAAGGACCTAATACTGTGTTAAAAGAAGGCAAGGATGGCCGAGAACTTAACCGCCAGGTGGCCGCCTCGGCGATAGCCAACGCTATTGTCTCAAAGGTTAATAAATCTGTTGCTTTGCAGGTTGATGAGAAAAAAGCCGGTGAAAAAATTATTAAAAATGAAACTGACGCTGTCAGCGGACTATTCCCCGGTAAATACATAGACATTGATTTATCAGCTCAAGTTTTAACCATTTTTGAGAGACAAAATGCTCTTGGTTCATATCGCATTTCAACCGGTAAATGGTCAATGCCCACCCCCGTCGGTATTAGATATGTTGACGGTAAAAATCCTCGCGCCTATTCAAGTAAATATAATTTATATATGCCTTTCTGGAATTCTATTGGCGGCGGCTACGGTATTCATGAGCTGCCGGAGTGGGCTAACGGCGCCAAAGAAGGCGAGGCACACTTAGGCACCCCTGTGTCGCATGGTTGTGTGCGCTTGGGCGTTGGACCGGCTGAAACTGTTTATAACTGGGCTGACATCGGCACACCTGTTAATATTCACAAATAAACTACTCTGCGGCAAGCCGCAGGGTATTCGGCCTCTTGAAAATAATTTTAAAAGAGAACAACGTCAGAAGTTAAGATGCAAAAGAATAAAGACCCGACCAACCAATCCTGCGAAAATTAGAACCAAAAGGGCGGCGACCAGCAGATAGGGAGCAATTCTGGTACGAGTTGCAATGCCCTGCCCTCTCAATAGCGGATGAAATTTTGAAAGTAAAAATATTACCAGACCTAAAAAAAGCCAAAAAATTAACCTTGGCCAACCACAAACTAAAGTTAAAAGGACTATTAATTTAATTTCCCAAGAATCAATTATTGCCGGCCGGTATCGCCTGATGCCATAAAATAAAGCGGCCAATAGGGCCGATGAAATAAAAGCATAAAGCATGGGATAAGATAAATATAAAATGCTGGTAAAATAGTAAGCGTTTTTGCCGGGTAAGAGATAGCGGCCCAGACCCATTTTGTCCGATTTAAGCGAAAGATAAAAAAGCAAACCAGAGAGCAAAAATTGGGCGATTAGCAAGATAGCTACAATCAGAATAGAGCGGTTGAGAACTTTATTGGAAATTTCTTTATTCTTCCAATACAGACAAATCAGGTAAATTACTAAAGCTATAAACAGAACATACGGCAGATAGGAATTTATTTGGGAAATTAAATAAAAATTTATAAAATGCAAAAAACCTCCTTGTATCTCGAGCCCCTCGACTCCAGCTCACAGCGAAGCTGTTCACTGCGAGCTGCTCGGGACAAGCATTGTCGAGAGATTGGTCTTAATTTAAGTATAACATAAAATTTTATTTCGAACGCAGTGAGAAAAAAGCTCTGCTTATTTCGAGCGAAGTGAGAAAAAAGGAATACTTGGACTTATTTCGAGCGTCAGCGAGAAAAAGGGTTCTACCGAGCGAAGTGAGGCAGGTTCCTATTTTAAGAAAAAACCCTGTGGATAATGCTTGTTTTTTTTCCACAGGGCTTGCAATCACATCCCTACCCAATTGATGCCAAACTTATGATTTGGCGATTTGTTCGAACTGCTGGTAGACGGCAAACACTTTCTTGGCGTATGCGTTGCTGTCATTGTTGTAGTAGCGAAGTCCGGCCAAAATCTTGTCGTCCAGATTAGGACTTTGACAGGACTGAAATCCGGGGAGAAAGCAATTTTCCAGCGCCCAACGGATGGCGTAGCCGGGACTTTCCTCAATGTCTTTTATTGGCCTGCCTTTCCAGGGCCAGATTTGCATCAAGGATTTTTCCCCGTGTTTGCCAACTGCACTTTGGTTGAAATTACTTTCTACGCACGCAATCGCCGGGCCAATCATCAAAGGAATCTGGTGTTCATCAGAAACCTTAGCAAAGGCCCTTGCCAATTCACGAGTTTGTGACCAACCCATATTCTGTTTGGAACTAATGATTTGACCGACATACTCGATTTTTCCCCTCCAAGCCCATTTGTCTACCTCCATTTTCAGCTGTTGATTTTGGGCCTGCAGAAGAGCCATCTCAGACTGAGCGCCAGCCTGTTTTAGATCGGTAGTGAGCTGTTGCTCATTTGCTTTCAGCGGTATTAGCGAACAAACCAACACAACGGCCAACGCCAAAACCGCTTTTTGCCACGCTTTCAACGGCTTTTCTCCTTTCGTGACAGGCAGGGATGCAAGAACATCCGTTTGTTCAACGGACACTATAAATTTTAGGACAAAATTATCTGATTGTCAAACTCAAATTTTTACGGCGTTATGGTATTGACACCAAGAATATCACCTGCTCCTAAAGAATCTTTTTTCAACTCGGATGTGTCACCATAACCATACATGGTCAGATCTTTATCCACGCTAGAATACAAATCGTCCAAACCAACCCAGTGGCCAAATTCATGAGTGCCAATATTTTGGATATCAAAAGTGTTGGCGACTCCGCCGCAGTCATTGGTGCCATTGTAAGCTGTATAACTCCATTTGTAAATTTTGTTAAATACTGTATCTACCTCTGCAAGCTGACCACTGCTTACGTAATACCAGACATAAGTAATAGCAATTGCTGAAGATGAAGCACCTTTAAAAAGAATCGCATTTATGCCGTCATATTTGGCTGCCTTGACCGAAGTGGGACCACCATCATTAAAAATCTGTTTGGAATCAGCAGAATGCCATGTGGCAAAGGAAGAGGAAATAGCATTATTTACCTGACTATTACTCAGATTTTTCGGTTTTGTCCTATAGTTAATCTTATAGGTCACTCCAACATCAGGCATTTGCCAACCAGCCAAACCAAAATCTTGCACTTGGTCATTAGTAGTTGCTGTACAAGGATCAGCCACTGGTTTGCCATGAGGATTGGGATAGTGGACAAAAACCCGCAGTTTAACCTCATCTTTGGCAGCAGAAACAGGACCGGTAAAGAGAAAACTAATCAAGTAGAAAGCTACGGCTAAACCCAAAAGAAAAGCTAATAGTTTTTTCATTTTTTCCTTTCATATTTTAAAACTCGCCTGCGGCGATGATCGGCTTATATTTTACAAAACGTCAAATTGCGAGGATTCTAAATCTTTTTCCAAATCGACAATATCTTGGGTGGAGAAATCTGCAACATTAGCATCCAAATTATTCAGGTCTGTCTGCACACCTTTAAGATCCGTGTCTACGCTGCTGGTAGTTGTGGCAACTGGCTGAGCGATATTTTCGGCAGTTGAGGGAGCCACAGCGGTTTGAGGCGTAAAGTAGGTATAACCTAAAACTCCCAACCCCAATACTAAAACTATAACGACTGTCCAAATAAATGCCTTACTCATTGGTCCCTCCTTCTAATTTAGCTTGTGCAGCCGTCAGCTGACCGGCTAGTTTAACCAAAATTGTTCTGGCTTGCTCGGCCAGTTTGCGCGCTTGTTGGCTATCACCGGCTTTACTTTGGCTGGCGGCCTGGGTCAATACGTCTTTGGCCTGCGCCAGCGTTGTTTCAAACTCGGTAACGTCAACTTCTTTGCCTTTTAAAGTTGCAATTGTGGCTTCCAGCTTCGTGGCTATAGCGTTGAGTTTAGTAATAGTTTTATCAATGTTGGAAAGTGTAATCTCGTTGGCAATTTTCTTAAATAGCGCTCTGACATTGGCAAATTCCGCTCTGACATCAGCCGCGACTGTCTTAAGCTCTTCTTTGTTGGTAGCGGCGTTGACTTTGGCGCTCAACGCGTCTAAGGCTGAAATTTCCTTGTCAATATCGGCGATTAAAGCGCTTTTTCGCTCATCAGTCAAAACTTTCATATTGCCAACTTTTGTTTTGGCTTTGACTAATCTGCTTTTAACCCTGGCAATCGCTTTTGAAAGAATTGCCTGGGCTTTGATAAAAGATTGTTGCTTGAGTGCCTGCAAAACGTCTTGCTTTTCTGTTTTAATTTTTTCCCGCAGTTGGTCGCGACTGGTCTGCCATTCTGTTTTCGCCTTTTGGTAAGCGTCTGCGGCTGGGTCAGCGGCAGTAGTATTTGCCGCATAAGCTAAAGTCGCTGCCAAAATAAACATTAAGGCAACTGAAATCAGCTGAATGATTATGCTTGTTTTTTTATGCATATTAACTACCTCCTTGATATTAATTATAGCATGTTTTGTTATTATTGTGTCAAGAACTAAAGGTGCTATAATAAGTCCAAGTATTCCTTTTTTCTCGCTTCGCTCGAAATAAGTCCAAGTATTCCTTGTTTCTCGCTTCGCTCGAAATAAGTCCAAGTATTCCTTTTTTCTCGCTTCGCTCGAAATTGAAAAAGGAGAATTTGATGAATTTTGGACAAATAATTAAACGCAGTTGGCAACTGATTTGTAAGTATCGTTTTCTCTGGTGGCTGGGCATTTTAGCGCTGTTCACTGAATCAGGATTTGCTTCATTGCCGAATTTAAACCTGTATGGTTTTGGCAATGCCTTTAGCCAACCAGAGCAACCAAGCAATTTTACGCCATCGGATGCCAGCCATATTTTAGGGGCAAGCACGCAAAATTTTTGGTCCAATTATGCAATTTTGATTCTGTTGGGAACAGTTTTGATTCTTATTTTAGTGATTGTCATTTTATACCTGTCATATTGTGCCAAAGCGGGACTAATTTTAGCGGTGGAAAATTATGAAACTGAAAACAAACCTTTTAATTTTAAAATCGCTTTCTGTAAAGGCAAGTTATTTTTTTGGCGTTTGTTTGGCTTAAATCTTTTAATTGGCCTATTTCTATTTTTAACTTTTTTGGTTTTAGCCTCGCCGGTGGTGATTGCCTTAGTCATCAGCAGAGCTTTGCCTGTTTTGGCTTTGGTGGTCGGCTATGGCATTTTAGCCGCCATTTTTTCCATAGTATTAGTTGTGTATCTGACAATAGCGCTCAAATTGGCTGAAAGAATAATTGTTTTGGAAAATAAAAGGGTATCAGCAGCGATTGAGCAAGCAAGGCATCTGGTTCGTATTCAGCTGGGCAATTCCCTTTTGGCCTGGTTAATCAACCTTGGTATTGCTTTGGGGTATGTATTCGGATTGTCCATAGCATTGCTTTTTGTCGGCGGTATTTTATTAGGACTGGGATTGATTATTTACTTTATCGCCAAAATTTGGGCCGCGGCAATTTTTGCCGGCATAGCCGTAATAGCTTTAGCAATGGCTTTATTATTCGTCAACGGTATATTCACCGCCTTTATTTCCTCTTATTGGACGCTAAGTTATAAAGCGCTGCAAAAATTGGCCAAGTAAAAGAGAACTAATTTAATTTGGTCAAAGCTATTTGAACTTCACACCGATGGTTATTTTGTTAGTCGGCGCGCCGGTGGCCGGGGATTCCTCATAGAGCTCAAGCGTTCCTGTGTCTGTTTGAGGCGTTGTAAAAACCAGTTGCTCGGTAAAGTCCCCGAATTGGCTTGGCTCCGTCGCATTGGTGGTAATCGTTTGTTGTTTTAAAACTGTGCCATTAGCATCTTTTAAAACAGCAATTAAAGTATTTTCAAATACCCTGGCTTTGCCGCCAACTAGGGCGGGACTTTTAACTAAATCGCCGTCTTGAATAGAAGTAAGTTGGATATTTTGTTCTGTGGCGCCAGCGGCATTGCCGGAGCTATCTGTAGCTACTTGTGAAGAATCTGTCCCGGTGTTTTTTTTCACCGTTGCCGTGGAATCTGTCGAGGATTGGTCTTTGGCTGTTTCTGAAGAAGTAGTTGTTTTATACGCACTGTCATTGCTTTTTTTCTGTTCGTGATAGCGGCCTAAAATATAGCCGCCGCCGCCTACGACAATAATGCTTAAGATGATGACAAGAACAAGTAAAAATTTATTCATTTTCCCCTCCTTTTTTAATTATATATTAAAAAAGAAAAAAAATCCTGTCTGACAAAAATTAAAGTATTGTGTGCTTGACAATCCCCCGTCGGGGGATTAAATTAAACTTATGAGACAAACAGAGCGCATTAAACACAGGATAAAAATTATCAAAGGCCATCTGGCAAAATTAGAGGAAATGATTGAAACCGGCCGCTATTGTGTGGATATTATGACCCAAAGCTTGGCGATTCAAAAAGGACTGAAAAGCTTAAATCAGGAACTTTTGAAAAGACATTTGGCAACTTGTGTCAAAAGACAGTTTATCAGCGGGCAAGACCAAAAAGCCATTATTGAATTGAGCCATCTTTATCATCTATCGCAAAATTAAAAACATTTCTCGACAAAGCTCGAAGTAAAGGAGAAATATGAAAATTTATATCGCCTATATCGCCGGAGTTGTCTTGATATTAGCCGCTGTTGTTTGGTTAGGCTCGCGCTCATCCACGCCGACTACCTCGTCAAACGATCCCAACAAGCCAATTGCCAAAGTTGAAGAAACAAGTTTTGACCTAGGCACAATGAGTGTCAAAGACATTAAAGAACATAATTTTACCATCATCAACGACGGCAAAAGCGAGCTTACTTTGAACAACGTGATGACTTCCTGCGATTGCACTTATGTCTACATAATAAAAGCAGATAAAACAGAAAGCCCGAAATTTACAATGCATGGGGACAACTCTTGGAAAACATCAATTCAACCTGGACAATCGGCCACAGTGCGCGTGGTGTATGAGCCGGCAATTATGCCTGTCTTTGGCGCTGTTGAACGTTTTGTGATGGTTGCCACCAATGACCCAGACCATCAAAAATTGGAATTTAAAATTACCGCGCAGGTGGCGGAATGAATTATTGGGGGTTATTTTTAGCCGGCTTAACCGATTCTTATAATCCGTGCAGTATCGGCGTTTTGCTTATATCGCTGACAATTTTGGTTGGCTTGGGCAAACGCAAGTTAATTACGATTTTTGGCATTGCTTATCTTTCGACCATATTTGTCACTTATTTCTTAATCGGTTTGGGATTTTTAAAAGCGGTGCATCTATTCGGTATTCATGGCTTTTTTGGTTATATTGCTGCTGTTATATTAATTGTGGTCGGTTTGGCTCATCTTGCCCCGACAGGTATAAAAAAATTACCTATTTTTAACTGGCTAAACCGCTGTCATATTCCGACAAGTTTATCCCAGCAAATAGACAAAGGTGTGTTTTTGGCCGGGGTGATTTTAGGATTTTTAATCGGGTTATGCACCGTGCCGTGCGCCGGCGGAATTTATCTGGGCGCGATTGCGCTGTTGGCTGCAAAATTAACATATTGGCAAGGGGTATTAGGAATTTTTATTTTTAATATCGGCTTTATTATCCCGCTTTTGATTATTTTTATCTTGTCTAGCCGGCAGGCGGTTTTGGATAAAATAAAATTATGGAATGTGAAAATAACAGCCATCAGCCAGTATCTTTTGCCTATTATTATGATTATGATGGGAATTATCTTATTGTGGTTGACAATGAAATAATTTGGATTTGGCGGTAAAATGAATACAAGGGAGAAAAATGACACATAAAGTAATACTTAAAATATCAAATATGCACTGCGCTTCATGCGTCGGTCATATCGAGGGCGAACTTAAAAAAGTGCCCGGCGTCGAAAAAGCGGTCGTTAATCTTTTAACTGAGCAAGCGACGGTGACGGGCGAAGCGGACACGGTGGCGCTTGTGGCGGCAGTCGAAAAAGCGGGTTATGAAGCGAAAGTTGAAGGCAAAGATAATTCAGGAAATCACGGACAGATGAGTCATCAGATGCCAAGCGGCGAGATGATGGAGGGAATGTCGCATGACGAGCATACCGAGCATGCTAAAATTGAAAGTGCAACAGAAATCAGAACTCTCAAAAATAAATTTCTCTTAGGTGTTATTTTATCAGTAGTGATATTAGTATTGACTTATGCGATATATCTGCCGGGTTTAAAAAATTTATCAACACAAACACTAAATTATCTAATGTTTGTGTTAGCTACACCTGTTCAAATTTGGCTCGGTAGCCAATTTTATCGCGGTACTTGGCGGGGATTAAAACATTTTAATGCCAATATGGATACTCTGATTGCCGTCGGTACCACGGCAGCATATCTATATTCAGCGGCTTTGACTTTTTTTCCAAATTATTTTTTTAGCGCCGGCATCAAACCAGATGTTTATTTTGACACTGCCGCGGTTATCCTGACTTTAATTATTTTAGGAAGATTTTTGGAAGCCCGCGCTAAGGGCCAGGCGTCTGAGGCAATTCAAAAACTTTTGAAACTTCAAGCAAAAACGGCAACGGTCATCCGTGACGGCAAAGAAACAAAAATCCCTATTGAAGAAGTAAAAGCCGGTGATATTGTTGTTGTCAAACCAGGCGAAAAAATTCCCGTTGACGGGATTATCACCGAGGGTTATTCAGCCATTGACGAATCGATGATTACCGGTGAGTCAATCCCGGTAGAAAAAAAGGTTGGCGATGAAGTTATCGGCGCTACTATTAATAAGACAGGCAGTTTCCAATTTCGCGCAACCAAAGTGGGAGCAGAAACTGCTTTAGCGCAGATTGTGAAATTAGTTCAAGAAGCTCAGGGTTCCAAAGCGCCGATTCAAAAATTAGCGGATATTATTTCGAGATTTTTTGTACCGATTGTCATCGCGATTGCTATTTTAGCGTTTGTCATGTGGCTAATTTTTGGGCCGGCGCCGGCGTTTACTTTTGCGTTAGTGGTTTTTGTGACGGTTTTAATTATTGCCTGTCCATGTGCTTTAGGCCTGGCAACTCCGACTGCAATTTTAGTAGGGACTGGCCTCGGGGCGGAAAACGGCATTTTAATTCGTGATGCGGAGAGTTTGGAAATTTTTGGCAAAACCAAAGTGGTGGTTTTTGATAAAACCGGCACCTTAACAAAAGGGAAACCAACCGTGACTGACGTTGCGGAAATCGAAAACCGAGAATCGAAAATCGAAATTAGAGATGTTTTAAAATATGCGGCTTCGATAGAGAAGGGTTCCGAGCACCCACTCGCCGAGGCGATAGTTGAATATGCAGAAGTAAAAAAGATTGAAATTTTGAAACTGACAAAATTCAATGCCATCCCCGGTCATGGGGTAGAAGGCGAAATAGACGGGAAAATTATTTTTTTTGGCAACCGCAAGCTGATGGAGCGGGAAAATATCAAGCTTAATGACGACGTAGAAAAAGATATTCAAGCGATGGAAAATGAAGGAAAAACAGTGATGATTATCGCGATAGATAAAGATATCGCCGGTCTTATCGCGGTGGCGGACACCTTAAAAGAATATTCCAAAGAGGCGGTCAGAGAACTTCATCAAATAGGTATTAAAGTGATAATGATTACTGGTGATAATCTTCGTACCGCTAAGGCAATCGCCCGCCAAGTGGGTATTGACGATGTTTTAGCCGAGGTTTTACCGGAAAATAAGGCAGATGTTATCAAACATCTGCAAAGTTCGAATCTCGAATATCGAAATTCGAAACAATATTTAAATTCAAATGAACAAAATTCAAAAGAGTTTCGTGCTTCGGATTTCGGATTTCGAAGTTCCGCAACTCGTAAAGTTGTAGCTATGGTCGGCGATGGCATCAACGACGCGCCGGCACTGGCGCAGGCGGACATCGGCGTCGCCATCGGTTCGGGCACGGATGTGGCAATGGAAGCGGCGGACGTGACTTTGATTGCCGATGATTTAAGAAAAGTGTCTCAAGCCATTAAACTCTCACGGGCGACGATGCGGACCATCAAGGGCAATCTTTTCTGGGCTTTTATCTATAATATTTTAGGAATTCCGGTGGCGGCGGGAATTTTATATCCATTTTTCGGAATACTGCTTTCTCCAATTATTGCTTCGGCAGCAATGGCTTTTTCTTCTTTGTTTGTCGTTTTAAATTCTCTCCGGCTGAAAAAAATAAAATTGTAAATGTACAAAGCACAAAGGGGACTGTTCTCTTTTGACCTTAACATTAGGCGATTTTAGTTAAATATTCAAAAGAGAACCGTCCCCAATCTTCAACCTCAATCTTCAATAAAAGTTGTTTTTTTATCCCTCGTAGCTCATACGACGAATTGGGACGGGAAAATTATCTTTATTTCAATTTGCCTAATTTCCAAAGTAAAAGGGACCTGTCCCCTTAAGGATCCTCTTATTTCTGCCTTTAAATTCTCCAATTTTTCAATTTGTTTTTTCTCTTCCATATAATTTTCGCAGTTCGTCTTTGGCACGTTCTAAAACGTCTTTTTGCTCTGCGTTTAGGCCTTTGCCGGCGCGGTTGATGTAGAAATTAAGCATAGACATAGCTGATTGAAAAGAGTGGGCTTTTTTCCTTGTACTGCTTTCAGCTGAATGTTTTAATGATAAAGCGATTTTGTGCGGGTCTTTCAAGGTAAAAACGCCTTGGTCTAAATCTAATGCGTTGCTATGCTCCGTGACTTCTTTCGACCAATATTTTTTGCGTGGTTTTTTCATTCAACCTCCTTGCTGATATAAAAAGCTGGCTGTCTGTCCTGAACAAAATCCGAACTTTTTTCCGCGAAAATCCGGACGCTGAATTTTGATAATTTTCGCTCGGGCGGGCCCCATAGCAAAGCCTTCGGCTTGCTACGGGGCAAGCAAAAAGCAAGAATTTTTGTTTACCCCGTAGGGAAACGAAGTTTCTCCTTCGGGGCCCGCCCTCGCTTTTCCGCCGCCGAATTTCGTGCCCCGCAAAGCGGGGCGCGCCGCCTATTATTTTTTGTCTGTTAGTAATTCGGGAAGTCCTATCCGCGACAAATAATTTGAAAATCTTTGAGAAAGTTCTTCTCGAAATATTTCATTCAAACTTGCGATATATTTATTTTTCTTCTCTTTGTATAAAAAATCCCTTGGTAAACTAAAAAAATGTTTAAAATCTATTACTAACTCTGGAACAGAAAAAGACGGCTCGCCACTTAAATAATGATACCTCTTGAGAGAATCGTTATTTTTTACTTTATCAATTTGTCCGTTATTAAATGTGTTCATCTTCCAATCTCCGAGATGTTCTCCATTAGCAAAATTTTCCAAAATAAAAGCTGGACTTACTAATAAAGATAACAGAAACTTATCTTGATTCTCGTTTGTTTTTCTACAATTAAAATCAGATTGTAAATCACAATCCTGACTTAATACCACAGCATAAGGCAATGAGATTATATCTTTTTCAGTTGCCGTCTCCGGATCACCAGTCACAAATTTTATATCCTTGAATATGTCCCCTTGATATAATCTTGCATTGCCTTTCTTTCTATAAAGGCTCTTTATTTTACTTTTGAACATATTTAATTTTTCCAAAAGTCATTTTTCTTACAGAATAATCGCTTTTTTCAAAAGCATTATGGCTGTTATCTTCTTTTTTGGTCTTTTCTGAATGATAAAATTTATCAACCTCAATATAGGCGGATTTATCTGAATTACCGGAGGTCGTATTTGAGTATGATTGCTTGTCTTTATTCATAATTTATGTTTTTAAAATTTTCCTCAAATCTTCCTTAATTGAACTTTCAAATAGATCCTCAATTTTTTTATTATATTCTTTAACAATATCGGATAAGTTCAGACTTTCAACGTCAAGAGGGAATTTTGAATACCCGTCATAATCTATGACAAATATTTTTTCATTCACTTCATTAGGATAATTTGAGTTCCAGATACCATAGTTAAAATTTATATTACTATTTTCTTCTTTAAAAACTATCTGTCCCATTGCTCTCGCTATACTTTTCTTCTTATCAATTGCGAATTTCAGTGAGCCCAGCAAATGATCATTAATATAATTATTCCAATTCAAAAAATCTTTATTTTCGAGTTTTATTTCATTGATATAGCGAAGACCCAACCTATTGATAGTTTTTATTTCAAAAATTTTTATTAAATCTGAAATTAAATTTATGTCTTTTAACAATTCTGTCGAATTTTTGTATTTTAAATACTCTATAAATAAAAATCGAGGGTGGATTTTGATTTTCTTTGTGCGATTTTTATTAAATAAGTTCCAAGATATTATTGGACTAGATGACTGTTTGATTGCTTTAGTTGCGAAGTCAAAATTAACCATACCTTCCTTTCCTCGTTCTTCTTCGCTTATTGGGAATTCCTTTTTAAATTTTTCTGTAAATAATTTCAATTGACCAAGTTTAGCTTGCTCAAAATCAATCCTAAAAATAACTTTAGTCAAAAAATTCTTTTTATACTTATTTTTCATAATTTTAATTTAAAATTACACAATTTTATTCTATCTTTAACTCCTTTTGTTTAACCCATTTTGGCCCATCTGGCATTAAAACCAAAACATCAATCGGGCCACCAACGCCCGGCATATCGCCCGGATCGGCTTGAATACCATCTGAAAATCTTTGAATTGCAGATGTAGTTTGTATTGCCAAAACGGTAAAATCAACGGCGTCTTGCAATGGCATCGCACCCCAATTTATAGCATATTCCAAACTATTTAATTGTTTTTCAATTTCTGGCTGTCCTTTTTGTTTTACAGCTTCATCAACGAAAGCGGAGTTTAAAATTCTTGGATCCCAACCCTTTATAATTCTTGAAACAACATCAGTTTGACCAATCCAATTTGCACCATATTCCATACCCTTTTGGCCACTATCGCGTCTTTTTATAGTTTCGCCTGGAATATAAACATTATAAACTTCATGTGAGCCGTCAGAATTATAGCCCGCAACAAAGAGAACCAGGCCGTCTATTCCGCCCACGCCGTCTTTAATATTTCCTGCTTTGTCTTTGATTTTAAATTTAACATTATACTGCTCTTTTTTAACTTCAATTATTT
>Ga0210051_1001627_pt1 | contig 22710 bp, 21 predicted proteins | sample CryGey092014_all_FD_185464 | JGI IMG/M metagenome (GOLD analysis project Ga0210051, IMG submission 185464) | Groundwater microbial communities from aquifer - Crystal Geyser CG23_combo_of_CG06-09_8/20/14_all (SPAdes) (version 2) | ecosystem: Environmental > Aquatic > Deep subsurface > Groundwater... | reverse complement strand
TATTTACAGCGCAAGCTTTTCCATAATTTAGAGAATAGAGTTTGCCATCAATATTTTCTCTGACTCCGCAAATTCCTCTTTTCCTATTTTCAATAACGCAATAATGAGCGCAGTTTTGGCACTGGACCCTGTTAAATAATTTCGCCAAAGGCGAAATTGCCGCTCTGCGGCATTTAACAGGGTAAACTTTCTTCTCTTTTAATTTTTTATACAAATAAGCCTCCTTTATTCCCATTGCTTTAATTTTATCATAATTTTTGTTAAAATAAAATTATGGTAAGACACAGAATTTTTATTGCTATAAATTTACCCAAAGAAATTAAAGAAAAACTTTTGAATTACCAAAATTACTGGCCGGAAGTTCCAGCAAAATGGACAAAACCAGAGAACTTACATATTACTTTGATATTTCTGGGTTATGTCAGAGAAGAAGAAATCCCAAAAATTTTGGAGATTGTCAAAGAAACTGCCCAGAAATATAATTCCTTTTCAATAAATTTAAATAAAATTTACTATGGTCCTCCTGGGAAAATGCCGCCTAGAATGGTCTGGACAGAAGGAGAGAGAATAAAAGTTCTAACTAATCTAAAAAGTGATTTAGAAAAATCTTTAATTAATTCTGAAATTAGATTTGATTCGGATAATAGAGAATTCAGACCTCATATTACTTTAGCCAGAATTAGAACTTGGGAATTCAAACAAATTGAACCCGAAGAAAGGCCAAAAATCCAAGAAGAAATTTCTTTAACCTTTCCGGTAAATTCAATTGAAGTAATGGAAAGCGAACTAAAAAGAGGAGGGCCGGAGTACGTTATCCTAGAATCTGCCCCGTTGGGCAGATTCTAAATTTCTAATTTTCAATTTTCAATTTTGAAACTATATGAAAATTCATTTCATTGGCATTGGTGGAATAGGCGTTTCAGCTTTAGCTAAATATTATCTTGAGAAGGGCCATAAAGTTTCTGGTTCTGATTTAGTTTCCTCAGAAATTACCGAAGCCCTAAAAAAATTGGGGGCTGAAATTTGTATCGGTTCCCATACGTCGAGAACGGTTCTCAATGGTATTGATTTAGTGGTTTATAGTCCGGCTGTCCCCAAAGATAACCCGGAATTGAAAAAAGCTTTTAATTTGCAAGTTTCAAGTTATAAGTTACGGGTTTTGAGTTATCCAGAGGCATTGGGCGAATTAACAAAGAAGTATTTTACTATTGCTATTTCAGGAACTCATGGGAAGAGCACCACTACAGCCATGATAGGACTTCTGCTAGAAAAAGCTGGTTTTAATCCAACAGTAATTATTGGTACAAAACTAAGAGAATTCAATGGATCAAATTGTAAGGTAGGAAAGAGTAAATATTTAGTTATTGAAGCAGATGAACATATGGCTTCTTTTTTAAATTATTGGCCTAAAATAATAGTAATAAATAATATAGATAGAGACCATTTGGATTACTATAAAAATTTAAATAATATTATAAGAGCATTTGGGAAGTTCGTGGAACATCTGCCAAAAAATGGAATATTGGTAGTAAACGGAGACGATAAAAATAGTTTAAAACTTAAAGCGAAAAGCGAAAAACAACAGTTTAAAATTAAAAATTATTCCCTTGGACAGCCTGAGATTAAAAAATTAAAAAAAATTCTTAAAGTGCCGGGAGAACATAATATTTCTAATGCTCTAGCTGCTTTAACCGTTGCTCGGGCATTAAAAATTCCAGATAAAATATCTTTTAAAGCATTGTCTGAGTATAAAGGGAGCTGGCGCCGCTTCGAAATAAAATATACAAAACTACACAAATCTGAACACAAATCAACACGAATAACAATTATTAGTGATTACGCGCACCATCCGACTGAGATTAAGGCAACCCTGAAGGCTGCTCGAGAAAAATATCCGGGGAAAAAAATCTGGTGTATTTTCCAACCCCATCAATACCAAAGAACATTTTACTTATTTGATAACTTTGTAAGAGTTTTTCAAGAGGCCAACGAGAAAAATTGGATTAATCAACTAGTTATTACTGATATTTATGATGTAGCTGGAAGAGAGAATAAAACCATAAAAGAGAAAATAAATTCCAAAAAATTGATTAAAGAAATTGATGGAAACGGGATTTATCTTCCAAAGCAAAAGATTATTGGATATTTAAAGAAAAATCTAAAAGGAGAAGGGATAGTAATAATTATGGGCGCAGGAGATATTTATAAATTGATTTATCAATTTTAAAAGTTTTCCACAACCTACACCTTGTTGGTCTTAAAAAGGAATAGTATAATATAATATAATAAAATTATAAAATAATATACAATATAGATTTTTCTTAGTTCCTTAATTTTAAGAGCTAATAATAATCTATGTTGTAAAAAGGTCAATTATGGATTCAACAACCATTGGGATAATCATAGCTGTATTAGTAGTGGGGTTAATGGTCTATTATTCGACCCAAAGCAAAGAAAAAAAAGAGGGAAAAGCAGGAGAAATAGGAGTGAAAAAGGAGAGTGAATTTCCAAAAGAACCACCTTCTTCTTTGGAACCTCCATCTTCCCCGGGCGGAACAATATAAATAATAGACAAGAATTATTTTAAAAGCTCTCTTTCGCCAAAGGGAGCTTTTTCTTTTAGGAGTTTTATTCTATAATAAAAAGGCAAATAAAAATTATGGAAAAGCAACATCCTAAAAATTTAGAAAAAAAGTGGCAAGGTTTCTGGGAAAAAGAAGGAATATACAAACTAAACCCTGTTGGAGGTTCTAAAAGCAAGAAGGAAATGCAGGGAAAACAAATCTCTAACAGGGTAAACTTTAAAAAGAGAGGGGCTATTTTTTCTGTTGACACTCCGCCCCCAACTGTTAGCGGAAAAATGCATTTAGGCCATGCTTTTTCTTATACTCAGCAAGATATAATAATAAGATACCACAGGATGAAAGGAGAAAGCATTATCTTTCCTTTTGGAACAGATGACAATGGTCTGCCAACTGAAAGATTTGTAGAAAAAGAAAAAGGAGTTAGCGCTCTTGAAATGAAAAGAGAAGATTTTGTAAAACTCTGCCAACAAACTTTGAAAGAAGTTAAACCGGCATTTATCCAAAATTGGAAAGATATCGGGATGTCTTGTGATTTTAATCTCTCTTATTCTACTATTGACCAGAATTGCCAGAAAATAAGCCAAAGATTTTTTATTGACCTTTATAAAATGGGAAGAATCTATAGAAAAAAAGCTCCTATCTTATGGTGTCCCCAGTGCCAAACAGCCGTAGCTCAGGCAGAATTAGCAGATAAAATGATAGATTCTGTTTTTTATGATATCTCTTTTTCACTAAAAGATAGTAAAAAACAAATTACTATTTCTACTACTCGACCAGAATTATTACCAAGTTGTGTAGCAATTTTTGTCCATCCTCAAGATAAAAGATATAAAAACTTAATAGGGAAAAAGGTAATAGTCCCAATTTTTGGACAAATGGTTTCCATTAAAGAAGATGAAAAAGTAGATATGGAAAAAGGTTCTGGAATTGTGATGTGCTGCACCTTTGGAGATGTTACTGATATGGAATGGTATTTTACTCATCATCTCCCTCTAATAATTTCTATTAGCAAAGATGGTAAAATGTCAAAAACAACAGGCAAATTTCAGGGTTTAACTATAAATCAAGCTAGAGTTAAAATCGTAGACGAATTAAAAAAAGAAAAAAGAATCTTAGCTGAAAAGAAAATTAAACATCTGGTAAACACTCATGAAAGATGCAATAGGGCTATAGAAATTCTTCCTACCTGGCAATGGTTTATAAAAATATTAGATAAAAAAGAAGAGCTTTTGGAATTAGGGAAAAAAATGAATTGGTATCCGGAATATATGCGATATCGTTATGAGCATTGGATAAAAAATTTAAAATGGGATTGGTGTGTATCTCGCCAAAGATTTTTTGGGATACCAATACCTATCTGGTATTGCAAAAAATGCAAAAAGGTTAAGTTGGCCAAGATAAAAGATTTACCGGTTAATCCTTTGGGCGCTCAACCTAAAGAAAAATGTTCCTGTGGGTCTGCTGAATTCTTGCCCGAGAAAGATGTTTTAGACACCTGGGCTACCAGTTCTTTAACTCCTCAAATTGTAGAAAGCTTGATTGCCTCAAGGGCAATAAAAAAGAATTTCTTGCCAATGTCTTTAAGGCCTCAAGCTCACGATATTATTTCAACCTGGCTTTTTTATACTGTAACTAGGTCTTATTTCCATTTTGGAAAAATCCCTTGGAAGGATATAATGATTTCAGGTTTTGTTTTAGACCCCAAAGGAGAAAAAATGTCCAAAAGTAAAGGGAATATAATAGAACCTAATAAAATTATCGAAAAATATGGAGCAGATTCTCTAAGATATTGGGCATCAGGAGTCAGTTTAGGTAAAAATTTAAGATATCAAGAAAAAGAAATTAAAAATGGGCACAGGACAGTAACCAAAATTTGGAATGCTTCGCGTTTTACTATTTCTCATTTAAAAAATTTTGATATTAAAAATTGGAGTAATAAAAATAAATTGTATTCTTTAGACCAGTTTTTACTTTCAAAACTCCAAAAAACTATTCAAAAATGTGAAGATTCTTTCAAAAAATATGAATTTTCTTCAGCCAGAAAGAAAACCGAAACTTTCTTTTGGAATGACTTTTGTGATAATTATTTAGAACTGGTAAAATGGCGAGTTTATTCTTTAAAAGAAAATGATTGGCGAAAAAAATCAGCTCAGTTTACCTTGTATTATACTCTACTTACTATTTTAAAACTCTTTGCTCCTGTTCTGCCTTTTATTACCGAGGAAATCTATCAGCTGTATTTTAGAAAAAAAGAAAGGCAAAAAAGTATCCACCAAACTACCTTTCCCAAAATAGACCAGAAATTAATTAAAGAGAAAAGGAAGTTTCAAGGAGAGAAGTTAATGGAAATTTTGGCGGAAATTAGAAAAGAAAAGTCAAGTAAAAATCTTTCCCAGAAAGCAGAGATTAAAAAATTAACAATTTATTCAAAAAATAAAGAATTACTGGAGATAATATCTCTTTTTGGGGAAGATTTAAAACAAACAGCTAATATAAAAGAAATCTGCTTTAAGCAGGGATATAAAAAAGATAATAAATTTTTGTTCTAAAATAAAATGAATAGGATTTTAACTAAAAATACACCAAATTATCTGGAAAAATCGGTCAGGGTTTCGGGTTGGGTTAATACGATAAGGTCTCACGGAAAGATTATTTTTTTTGATTTAAGAGATAGGAGCGGTTTAGTTCAAGTAGTATTTACCCCCAACTTAAAACCCGAAATATATGGATTAGCCCAAAAAGTAAAGCCAGAATGGGTAATAGAAATAACAGGAAAGGTCTCTCCTAGGCCTAAAGGAATGGAAAATCCAAAAATTGAAACCGGAAAAATTGAACTTAGAGCTCAAAATTTAGAAATTTTGTCTCAAGCTAAGACTCTGCCTTTTTCTATCGAAACCCCGGGCTACGAAGTAAACGAAGAGAAAAGATTAGAATATCGCTATTTGGATTTAAGGAGACCGCGTCTGAGAAAAAATTTAGAAATGCGCCAGAAAGTCATTCAATTTATGAGGGAATTTTTAATTAGAGAAGAATTCCTGGAAATAGAAACCCCTATTTTAACCAAATCAACACCGGAGGGAGCGAGAGATTACTTGGTTCCGACAAGATTGCAGCCAGGCAAATTCTATGCCCTGCCTCAAAGCCCCCAACAATACAAACAGCTCCTAATGGTTTCTGGTATTGAAAAATACTTTCAGATAGCTCGCTGTTTTCGAGATGAAGACCCAAGGGCTAACCGCCAGGCCGAGCATACTCAATTAGATATAGAAATATCTTTCGTAAAACAGGAAGAGGTAATGAATCTGGTAGAAAGCTTGTTTATTAGCCTTATTAAAAAAATATACCCTGAGAAAAAAATCCAAAAAATTCCTTTCCCAAAAATTACTTATCAAAAAGCAATGGAGAAGTATGGTACTGATCGGCCAGATTTACGCAAAGACAAGACAAACCCTTATTTTTTGGCTTTCTGCTGGGTAATTAATTTTCCTTTTTTTAAGAAAGATGAAAAAAGAAGATGGACTTTTACCCATAATCCTTTTTCAGCTCCTAAATCAGAATCCATGGAAGATTTACTGTCGCGGAAAAATATAAAAAATATTCTAACTACTCAGTATGATATTGTAGCCAATGGTTTGGAGGTGGGAGGTGGCAGTATAAGAAATCATCGGCCAGATGCGCTTGAAGCAGTATTTGAGATAATTGGCTATGAAAAAGAGGAAATTAAAAATAAATTTGGCCATATGTTAAGAGCTTTTGAATATGGAGCTCCCCCTCACGGAGGGATTGCTTCAGGGATTGATAGGCTTCTTGCAGTTCTCCAAAATGAACCAAATATTCGGGAAGTTATTGCTTTCCCTAAGACAGGCGATAGCAGGGACTTAATGATGGACGCCCCCTCAAAAGTGAGTGAAAAACAACTGAAAGAATTGCATCTAAAAATTTTACCTCGTTAGAAACCCTTTAGATGTGTTTCTAACGGGGTTTAAAAAATGAAAAATGAAAAAATGGCCCATTTTCTTTTTTTTAATCTTAGTTTTACTTCTTTTTGGAGGGAGTTTTTATTATACTCAAGGTTTTAAAAGTGATTTATTAGTATTGTCAGAAAGTAACTTTCAAAATATTTCTCTTACCTCTATTCACAGAGTAAACCAGCACAATCTTTTTAAACCTCTTAAAAAAGAGGCTGTTCCTTTACCAAAATTAGAGGCAAGAGCTGTTTTGTCTATAGTTCTCAGACCAAAAGAACAGGATTTAAAGTCAAGAATTTTATTTGAAAAAGAAGGACAGAGAAAACTGCCTATAGCCTCTTTAACTAAGTTAATGACAGCCACTGTAGTTTTAGAAAATTACTCTTTAGAAGAATTTATTAAAATTAGCCAGGGGACAGTTTCAACTTTTAGTGAAACCGGAAACTTAAAGCCAGGAGAGAAACTTTCAGTAGAAAATTTACTTTATATTATGCTAATAGAATCAAGTAATGACGCAGCAAAAGCCCTATCAGAGAAAATAGGAACAGAGAATTTTGTATACTTAATGAATAAAAAGGCTCAAGAATTAGGACTTAAGAATACTTCTTTTATAAATCCTATCGGTCTTGACTCTGAAGTATTCAACTCAGGGCAAGATTACTTCTCTCAAATCAATAGTTCATCAGCAGAAGATTTAGCTAAATTAATAAGCTACATTAGCCAAGAGCATTCTCTAATTCCAGAAATTCTTTCTTTGCCAGAATTTGAACTTTACACTCCCGAAGGTAAATTTCACCATAAACTATTCAATACCAATATTCTTTTAAAAGACTCTCAAGTTCTTTGGGGGAAAACAGGATATACAGAAAAATCAGGAGATTGTATTATTTTAGTATTAAGGTCTCCAGAAAGTTTAATTTTATCAGAAGATTACCTAATTGTTAATATTATTTTAGGAGCTAATAATCGATTTCTCCAAATGGAAAAGTTAATCAATTGGTTAAATTCGGCTTTTGTCTGGTAAACCCCGTTAGAAACACGCGTAATTGGTATGTCTATGTTTTGCAAAACAAATGTAAAGCTGGTACATAGGTTCTACCAGAGACTTGCGAAAAAGAATTTTAAGACATAATTCAGGGGAGAACAAAGCTACAAAATACGGGGTTCCTTGGAAACTTATATATTGTGAAATTAGTATTAATGAACAAGATGCCCGAGCAAGAGAAAGATATTTAAAGTCTGGCATGGGTAGAAAATACCTCAAAAACAGACTAAAATTCTTTTTCGCCAAGGGTTTCTAACGGGATAAAAATGCCAATTTTTACTTATAATGTTATCAAAATCTTAATGCTGGCTGCTTCATCTTCAATCATAGCTATTTTATTTGCTCCTCTTTTGATTAAATTTCTCTATAAGATAAAATTTTGGAAAAAAAATGCCAGAGAAAAAACTATTGATGGCAAAACTGCCTCAGTTTTTCATATCTTACATCAAAAGAGAGAAACTACAGTTCCCAGGGGGGGAGGAATTTTAATCTGGCTAAGCGTATTAATTTTAATAATTATTTGTTTTCTCTTGGGGGATATCTTTGATGTTTGGTGGATAAAAGAGTTAAACTTCCTTTCTAAAAATGAAACCTGGCTTCCTCTTTTTGCTTTAGTGGTAGCTTCTGTTTTAGGTTTAGCTGACGATACAGCGGTAGTTTTTGGAAAGGGAAAATATATTGGGGGAGGATTACGTTTTACAACCCGGCTGGCAACAGTGATTCTGATTGGTTTAATAGGCGGACTTTGGTTTTATTTTAAACTTGGCTGGGATGTAATTCATGTTCCTTTGCTGGGAACTTTCCCTGAAGGAATGGATATTTCTTTGGGATTTTTATATATTCCTCTTTTTGTAATAGTCACCTTAGCCTGCTGGTCAGGAGGGGTAGTTGACGGAATAGATGGTTTGTCTGGGGGAATTTTTGGCTCAATTTTTGGCGCTTTCGCTATTATTGCTTTTTCTCAGGGAAAATATGACTTAGCTACTTTTTGCGCTGTAATTTTAGGAGCTTTGTTTTCTTTTTTATGGTTTAATATTCCTCCAGCCCGCTTTTATATGGGAGAGACAGGAATTTTGGGTTTAACTTCATCTTTGGCTGTTATTTCTTTTTTAACTGATTCTGTATTGGTCTTACCAATTATTGCTGGAGTATTGGTTATTGAGGTTGGCTCGGTTATTCTGCAACTTTTATCTAAAAAGTTTCGTCATAAAAAAATTTGGATTTCTACTCCAATCCATCATCATTTAGAGGCTAAAGGATGGCCTCCATATCTAATAACAATGCGATTTTGGATAATCGGTGTTGTTTTTGCTATTTTAGGGGTAGCTATAAGATTAATGGGATAAGTTCAAAATGTAAAATGCAAAATGTAAAATTACAATTCAAAATTCAAAATTTACGAAAGAAATATCCGAAATTTGTTTATAAGAGTTATTCCTGGAAAATCTTAAACAAAAATTTAAAGATTTCTTTTGATTTTAAAATTGAACCCAATATTTATTTCAAACCAAAAATAGTTATTGAAAATATTAATAGGTCTCAAATCAAAAAAGTAGGGGATAGGGTGTTAAATAATCTAGTCTTTAATCTTGGATTAATAGAAATGATTAGTTATTGGAAGGCAAGCTGTTCTCCAGAGATTATCATCAAAGCAGGCGCCTTAAACCAAGAACAAATAAAATGGTGGGAAGATTTAATAATGAGGGGCATGAGTCAGTTTTTTTATGAAAATCAGATTAATTTTCAAAAAGCAAGTTTTCTTAAAATAAAATCTATTAAAATTTCACCAACTTTTTACGCGATTGCGCAAAAAGTTGACGAAATTTATTTAGTAAAAGATAAGAGCAAAATTTTAGTACCGATAGGGGGAGGAAAAGATTCTATAGTCACTTTGGAAATCTTAAAGGAAGCTGGGCAGAATATTAATTGCTTTTCTTTAAATCCAACCCAAGCAACTTGGAAAATAATGAAAATTGCCCGCCTGCCAGACGGCGGGCAGACGGGATGCAAGAAGTCAATTATTGTTAAAAGAAAAATTGATCCCAGATTATTAGAATTAAATCAAAAAGGTTATCTAAATGGCCACACTCCTTTTTCTGCCCATTTAGCTTTTTCAAGCGTTTTGATAGCGATGTTGTTTGATTATAAATACATCGCTTTTTCGCAGGAGCGAAGTTCAAATGAAGGAAATTTAAAATATCTTGGTAAAATTATCAATCATCAGTATTCCAAAAGCTTTGATTTTGAAAAGAAATTTAGACATTATTGCCAAAAATATTTAACACCAGGTGTTGAATATTTTAGTTTTTTAAGACCTTTATATGAAATTCAAATCGCAAAATTATTTTCAAGATTCCCCCAATATTTTTCAGTTTTTTTAAGCTGCAATGAGGCTTATAAAACTGCTTCTGGCTTTAAAAAACCTTCTAAAAAATGGTGCGGGAAATGTCCAAAATGTTTATTTATTTTCACCAGTTTATATCCTTTTGTTGATGAAAAGAATTTAATTAAAATTTTTGGAGAAAATTTATTTGAAAATAAAAATTTACTTCCTGTAATGCTCCAGTTAATTGGTGAAGAGAAATTTAAACCCCGTAGTGAAAATTTGACAACCCCGCCCAATAAAATTGGGCGGGGTAATATTGCGAAGCAAGTCAAATTTCTACTACGGGGTAAACCTTTTGAATGTGTAGGCACTAAAAAAGAAAGTTTAGTCGCTTTTTACCTCGCCCTCCGTAGCTTTATGCGAAGAAGGGTCAGGCGAAAACTGCCGACTCTTTTAGATTATTTTCAGAATAAAATCTTACTAAAATACCCAAAATTAGAAAAAGATTCAATTAAAATTTTGAATTCTTGGAATAAGCAACACAATTTACCCAGAAATTTTGAAGAAATATTAAAAAATCACTTAAAAGGACTTAACTTAACCAGATTAAGCAATAAGTTATAACTTAAAAAAGCCAGTTGAAACTGGCTTTTTTTAAAAAAACTACTTTATTCCATAATAAGTATTCTCTCTAAACTCTTTCTTTGCGACCTTATCTTTTTTTACTAACATCTCTAAAGCGTCAGCCACCTCCCATTCATATTCATTTTCATTCCATAATTTTCTTCCTAATTTTGGGAAGGTTATCTTTTCAGTTATATCTCGCACAGTAAAAAGTATACCTGATTTACTCTTTAGAAACAGCTCAATGGTTTTCTTTAATTTTTCTCTAGCTCGCTCAAAGATATCCAAAGTTGTTCTTGGAATAGACATAAATAAATGAACTTTTAAAAGAACCCGACCTTTAGTTTAAATTATAACACCTTAAATTTTTTTGTCAAATTGACGGAGCTTAAAGAATATGAAAAAAATACTATCGAACAAATAAAACATACGTACAATTTGTTCGCCTACCTCTATTTAGAAATAATGGGGTCAACTCTATTTTTCTCAAAAAGCAAAACGGGTTGTGCTTAACCAGGTTAAGCACAACTAGACCAAGGACAAAAAAGGTACTTGACTTCTTTTTTTTCTGATTGATTGTCAATATTTTCAACATCTTGTATACTTTAATTAATTAGACAAGAAATTAAATGACTAAAAAATTTTTATCTGATGGTTTTCGAGCCGCTTTTAACGGATTGAGAGAAACAGTGATTTTTGAAAAGAGTTTTAAGGTAATGCTCGTAATAGCTATTTTTGTAGTAGCGGCTATGTTTTATTTTCCTACCTCAAGATTAGAAAAAATTGTGCTTTTGCTTACAACTTTTTCCGTGCTCATCTTGGAGCTTATCAACTCAACGGTTGAAAGAATTATGGATGTGGTAACCTCCAAACACGACAACAGGACAAGAATTATTAAAGATTTAATGGCTGCCATAGTGCTATTAGCCAGTTTCGGCGCTGTTGTGGTAGGCGCGTTAATTTTTCTCCCTTATATTTTTAATTTTTAAAATAAAACAGCTCCGATTTTAAACAGGAGCTGTTACGCACTGCCCGAAGACAGGATATTTCTCATCTATGTCTACCGTATTATCTGGATAGACTCTGAAACCAAAACGGCTTTTGGCTATAAACCTGAATTCAGGATTATCGTCCACTATAAGGACTTCGTGCGGTATGACCTTTTTCTCTTTAGCAAATGCTGCCAATTGGTAAAGCACTGATTCGTGAGGTTTGAGTTTATTTATCTCCCACAACTTCGGTCCATATCGTAACTTGCCAACATTGCTGAAAATAGCCTTACGCACTTGGACAAAACTCATCTCTTTAAGGATAAAATCTTGTTTCCCAAGCGCGGTTATAAGTCCTTGAGCGCTGCGATCCGTAACGATACCTATGTAAGGTATATCGTGGTTGTCTCGGATAACACTCAACTTGTCGTTATTTTCGTACCTGACCTTAAAGAGTATTTCTCCCGCTTCAATCATTTCTAATACCACTTTTTTAAAAGTTGGTATCTGCGCCAAGAATCTAGATACATATGGATTACACTCTACTTTGGAAAGCAGACTCTTGTTAATAATCCCGTCTACATCAAATGAGAGAATTTTTATGTGCATAAAAGTAAAGTCCTTTTCGCTATCACGATAAACGTGTAGGCATATGACGAGTTAATTAATATTTAAAAGAGCAGGATAATCTGCTCTAAAGTCGACCTTTAGATTAATTATCCATAGAAAAGACTATATTGATGCTGACATTTTTTATTTAATTAGTCAACCTATATATCTTATAGCTCTATTTAGGTTAAAAGGTGTTTTTTAATTTTAAAGCTTCATTTTTAATAAAATTTATGCTATTTTATAATTAGAAATGAAAATAGAGAATTTAAAAGATAAAAGAATTTTAATTTTGGGGTTGGGAAAAGAAGGGAGAGATACTTTGAGGTTTTTGAGGAAGTTTTTTTCTAAAAAGGGGGTTGGGGTAGGGGACAGGGACAAAAATTCAAAATTCAAAATTCAAAATTCAAAATTACTTAAAAGAATTAGATGGCGCTTGGGGGAAAATTATCTGAAAGCATTAAAAAATTATGATGTGATAATTAAATCGCCGGGGATTCAACCAAAAATAATAGCTCCTTTTATTACTAAAAAACAAAAAATTACTTCTCAAACTGAGATTTTCTTTGACAATTGTCCTGGTAAAATTATTGGCATTACGGGAACCAAAGGAAAAAGCACAACTGCTTCTTTGATTTATAAAATATTAAAGGAAGCGAAAATTAAAACTCATTTAGTTGGGAATATTGGAAAGCCAGTCTTATCCCTCTTATTTAATGCTAAACCAAATGATGTCTATGTCTATGAATTATCCAGCCATCAGCTCTATAACCTTAAACCTGCCTGCCGGCAGGCAGGAAATTTTCCTCACATCGCCGTTCTTTTAAATATTTATCCTGAACATTTAGATTATTACAAGAATTTTAAAGAATACATCAGGGCAAAAGAAAATATAACTCGTTATCAAACCAAAGATGATTACTTAATTTTCAATTCTAAAAATAAATTAGTTAAAAAAATCGCTCAAAAATCTAAAGCCAAGAAAATTGCTATTTCTACGAATTATAAATTCAAACGAATTACGAATAAAATGAAAATTCCTTTGCAGGGATGTCATAATTTTTTGAACATAGCGGCAGCAATTGAAGTAGGAAAGATTTTTAAGATATCCAATAAAGATATTTCTGAAGCTGTCTTGAAATTCAAGCCGCTACCCCATCGTTTAGAATTTGTTGGTACTTATAAGGGAATAAAATTTTATAACGATTCTCTATCTACTATTCCTGAGGCAACCATAGCAGCGATAAATGCTTTAGGAAACGGTGTCCAGACAATTATCTTGGGCGGTTTTGACAGAGGTTTAGATTATACTGAATTAGCAAAAAAAATTTTAAAAACCAAAATAAAAACTTTGATTTTATTTCCCTCCACTGGAGAAAGAATCTGGGGAAGTATAATGAACTTAAATAAAAAAAGGGGGTTAAAAAAGTTTTTTGTAAACAATATGGAAGAAACAGTTAAGCTGTCCTATCAATATACTCAAGGAGGAAAAATTTGCTTACTCTCTTGCGCCTCTCCCAGTTTTGGAATTTTCAAAGATTACCGACAAAGGGGAAACTTATTTAAATACTATATAAAAAAATTAAGCATTTAATGCCTCAAAAAAGACCCCCAGATTTTATTTTAATCCTTTGCATTTTACTCTTGCTTTTAATGGGAATTTTAGTCTTGGCCACAGCTTCCGCCCCCTTTTCTTTTAAAATTACTAAAAATCCAAATTATTATTTAATCCATCAAATTATCTATGGATTAATCCCGGGGTTAATTTTAGGATTTATTTTTTTCAAACTCCATTTAAATTTTTTAACAAAGATAAGTTTAGGGATATTTTTAATCTCTCTTTTTGCAATGTTTCTGGTTTTCTTTCCTTATTTGGGAAGAGAAAGCGGAGGGGCAGTTCGGTGGATAGAATTAGGCCCTATAGCATTTCAACCATCTGAATTTCTGAAAATTGCTACAATTTTATATTTAGCTACTTGGCTGGGCAGCCTAAAAAAAAGAACTTTCTTCCCCTTTTTAGTTATAATTGCTTTAATATCAATAGCTCTAATTTTACAATCAGACATTAGCACTTTAATAATAATAACTTTAATCTGTTTTATCCTATATTTTTGCGCCAGAACCCCTTTGTGGCATACTATTTTAATAGGAGGAGTTTCCATTATATCCTTGCCAATTTTAATAAAAATAGCTCCTTACAGGATAGATAGATTATTAGTTTTTCTCCATTCAGAGATAGAGCCGCTGGGTATTGGATATCATTCAAAACAAGCCTTAATTTCCGTAGGGTCGGGGCAAATCGCTGGTTCAGGGCTGGGTTTGAGTATTCAAAAATTTGGCTTCCTCCCTCAGTCAATTTCAGATTCAATTTTCGCTATCTTTGCTGAAGAAACCGGCTTTATAGGATGCGCTTTTTTAATAATACTCTTTTTAATCTTAGTCCAGAGAGCATTCTCAATTTCCAAAAATTTAAAAGACCTATCTTTAAAGCTAATAGTAATCGGAATCGGAGTTTGGATATCGTTTCAATCCTTTATAAATATTGGAGCTATGATAGGAGTTTTACCTCTAAGTGGAACCCCTTTGCCATTTATAAGTTATGGAGGCTCACATTTAATTGCGGAATTGATAGCAATGGGGGTATTATTAAATATATCTAGTAATGGCTAAACAACTTACAACTGACTATATATGAAAATTTTATTTACAGGCGGTGGCACGGGAGGACATATTTTTCCAATTATTGCAGTCGCCAGAGAGCTTAAAAAGGTTTCCCTAGAGGAAAAGTTAATTTTATGTTATATGGGACCAGAAGATGATTTTGCTTCTATTTTTCTGCCCCAAGAAGAAATAAAAACAAAATTTATTTTAAGCGGAAAAATTAGAAGATATTGGAACTTTATAACTTTTTTCCAAAATATCTTTGATATTTTGATAAAAATTCCTTTAGGAATAATTCAATCCTTTCTTATCCTTTTTTTCTGGGCTCCGGACATCATCTTTAGTAAAGGAGGTTACGGCTCTCTGCCTGTTGTGCTTTCGGGTTGGATATTAAGAATACCAATTTTACTCCATGAATCGGATGCTGCTCCAGGACTAGCCAATAGAATCCTGAGTAAATTTGCCCACAAAATATTCGTTTCTTTCCCCTTAAGAGAAACTGAATATTTTCCCCTTAAAAAGATGCTCTCTGTAGGCAATCCAATAAGAGAGGAATTGCTGAGAGGGAATAGGGAAGAGGCTAAAAATATTTTTAAATTAAACTACAAGAAACCTGTTATTTTAATTTTTGGGGGGTCTCAGGGCAGCGAAAGAATAAATGAAATGCTTTTGGAAATTTTGCCTCAAGCGTTGAAAGATTTTGAAATTATCCATCAAGCAGGAGAAAAAAACTACTACCAAGTAAAAAGAGAAACTGAAGCAATCCTCTCTAAAGAATTTCAAAAAAATTATCATTTATATTCTTTTTTAAGAGAGACTGAACTAAAACATGCGATGGCCGCAGTAGACTGTATTATAGCCAGAGCTGGCTCTGGCACTATTTTTGAAATTGCGGCTTTAGGAAAGCCCAGTATCTTAATCCCTTTGCCAGAAGCTGCTCAAAATCATCAGGTAAAAAATGCTTATGCCTTTGCCAAATCTGAAGCTTGTATGGTTTTAGAAGAGACTAATCTAACTCCTCATTTTTTCTTAGAAAAACTAAAAAATTTATTTTCTCTTAAAGCTAATGAAAAAATGGCTCGCCGAGCCAAAGAATTTTCCAAACCAGAAGCAGTAAGAACTATTGCTCAATATATATTAGAGTATCTAAAATAATAATCCCATATGAGCGCAAGTCCAAAACCATTGAAAAATATTAGAGTAAGGTTTGCTCCTTCTCCTACCGGCCCCCTACATATGGGTGGAGTTCGAACTGCTCTTTTTAATTATCTCTTTGCTAAAAAATATGGAGGCCGATTTATTTTAAGAATAGAAGATACCGACCCGCAAAGGTCAAAAAAAGAGTGGGAAAATGATTTATTAAAGAGTCTTGAGTGGCTGGGCATTTTATGGGATGAAGGCCCCTGTCCAAGTTTTATTTTAGAAAAGTCAAGAGGGATAGCCGATTCTTCATCTTATATCGGAGATTATGGACCATACAGACAAAGCGAGAGAAAAGAAGTATATGTTAAATATTTAAAAAGATTGGTAGAAGAGGAGAAAGCTTATTATTGTTTTTGTTCTAAGGAAGAATTAGAAGCTTATAAAGAGTATCTAATGTCTATTGGTCAACCTCCTATCTATCAAGGAAGATGCCGCAACCTTTCCAAGGAGAAAGTTAATGCCTATTTACGACAAAAGAGACCTTTTGTAATTAGGTTCAAGACTCCCAGTGCTCAAAAAATTATCTTTGAGGATTTGGTCAGGGGGAAAATAGAGTTTGACTCAAGTTTGTTAGGAGATTTCGTTATAGCTAAGGATTTTTATACACCTTTATATAACTTTAGTTGCGCAGTCGATGATTTTGAAATGGGGATTTCCCATATTATTAGGGGAGAAGAACATATTAGCAATACCCCAAAACAGATTCTTTTACAAAAAGCTCTTTCGTTTCCTCAATTAGAATATGCTCATTTACCCTTAATTTTGGGACCAGATAGAAAAAAACTTTCCAAAAGACATGGAGCTGCCTCTATTAGTGACTGGAGAAATAAGGGATACTTGCCAAAAGCCCTGATTAATTTTATTGCCTTTTTGGGATGGAATCCCGGCACAGAAAAAGAAACTTATTCTTTATCAGAGTTAATTGAAGATTTTTCAATAGAAAAAATTCAAAAAGGGGGAGCTATTTTTGATATCAATAAGTTGGATTGGTTAAATGGGATTTATGTTAGAAAAAAAAGCGCAGACCAAGTAACTCAAATGTGCCTTCCATATTTAGAAAATGCGGGACTGCTGGGAAAAACAGAGAAGACAATAAAATCAGAAGAAGAACTGCTGCCTGTTTCCTGCTTCTTAATAACTAAAACCGGGGAAGAGGTCTCTCAAGATAAAATAGAAAAAATAATTTCTCTATATCAAGAGAGGTTAAGAAAATTTTCTGATATAACTTCTTTGATTGATTTCTTTTTTGTAGAAAGTTTAGAATATGAAAAAGGGTTGCTAAAATGGAAAAATATGAGTGATAGGGATACTATTAAATCTCTTGACAAATGTTATAAAATATTGTCTAAAATTAAAGAGCAGGAGTTTAATAAAGAAAGCATAGAAAAATCTCTCTTGAAACAGGCGGAGAAAATGCAAAATAGGGGATATCTACTTTGGCCATTAAGAGTAGCTTTAACAGGCAAACAAGCCTCAGCAGGTCCTTTTGAAATTGCTGAAATTTTAGGAAAAGAGAAAACTTTAAAAAGAATAAAAAAAGCAAAAGAGAAAATTAAATAATAATTATTATGATAACAACTATAAGTAAGGATAAGGTATTAAATTTAAATAGAGTATTAATTATATTTGTTATTATAGGCTCAATTTTGCCGAATTTTGCCTTTTCACAAACAACCCCAGAGATAACCCAACCCCAAACATTAGAAGAGGTAAAGGAAATAGGGGAGAAAGCTCTGGAAAAAACTCAAAAAGAATTGCCAGGTATTTTAGAAAGAATCTGGAAAGGAGAAGTTTTGCCTTTTTGGCAAAAAATGTTTAATTGGTTTAAACGAAATATCTTTTCAGATATAGAAAACTGGTTTGAGCAAAAATTTAAACCCCAAGCAGAAAAAGAATTTGAAAAAGAAAAAGAAGAGGTGAAAGAAGAGCTGCCTGAAGTTACAAAATCTCTTTGGGAAAAATTTAGGGAGTTAATAAAGTAACCTATCTTTACGGTGGGGAAGTAGGATTTTTCCCCTTGACATAGGTTTCTGGCCTATTTATTATTAAGGTAGATAAGGTCGCCCAATGTTAGTTAAACGGTTTATATAAGTATAGTAAGAGGAGCCCCTCTCGGACCTCATAAAAAGAACTCCTGAGAGAAGGTCCTAAAATATAAGAAAATAGAATAAATAAAAATTAAAAAAATTATAAAAATTTTTATGAAAAAATCTGAAAAAATAATTATAAAACATATCCCCGACTTTCTTGACTATTGCGAGGTTGAGAAAGGCCTTGCCGACAGAACCCAGAAGGATTATAACCAATATCTCAAAAAGTTCGTAGAGTGGTTAAAAAATACCAAAAAAGAGGCTCTTTTGCCTCATGAACTTACTTCGGACGATATTTGGGCTTATCGCTTATATTTATCTCGTTATACCGACGAAAAAGGCCGTTCTTTGAAAAAAGTCACCCAGAACTACTATTTAATCGCTCTAAGAGCCCTTTTGGGCTATTTTACCGCCAAAGACATAGTTTCATTGCCTGCGGACAAAATAACCCTCCCAAAGGCAGCTATGGCCGAAAAAACGGTCAAATTCCTTAATTTAGAGCAAATTGAACGGCTTTTACTGGCTCCTAATACGAATAGCCATCAGGGCCTAAGAGATAGGGCTATTCTGGAAACTCTTTTTTCAACCGGCCTGAGAATAGCCGAATTGGTCGCCCTGAACCACGAGCAGTTTGCTAATGTAAGAGATAAAAAAGATTTGGAACTTGGAATTATTGGCAAAGGAAGCCATCCTCGAACTGTCTATTTTTCAGAAAGGGCTTTATCCTGGCTTAAGAAATATCTGGAAACCCGTAAAGATAAAGCAAAACCATTATTTATTCATTACAAGTCCCGGAGAGATGCAGAACCTCGACTGACTGCTCGTTCTATCGAAAGAATCGTCAAAAAATACGCCATTTTGGCTGGGGTTCCAGTTTTTACCACTCCTCATACGCTTAGGCACTCGATGGCTACGGATTTATTAACCCAAGGAGTTGATTTAAGAACCATTCAGGAATTCTTGGGCCATCGAAGCATTCTTACCACTCAAATCTATACTCACGTGACAAACAAGCGTTTAAGAGATATTCATCGCCAGTTTCATTCTGGCAAAAATTTAAAGGAATAGAAAAAAACCGTTAATCCCCTTAACGGTTTTCTCTCATCTATTAAATGTCGCACAATATCAGTCCTAAGAACCTTTCCTCCTCTCTCTTTTTGAGTAATTTTCGATTATTTTCTCAAACTCTTTAGATTCAAAAGCTGGAAAGAAAGTTTTGGTAAAATAAAGCTGGGAATAAACAGTATCCCACATCATAAAACCGGCCGAGTTATGAGGGTCACTTTCACAGCCGGCTCTAATTACTAAATCAACTGGCGGTAAATCTTTTGTCCAAAGATTTTGTTTAATAATTTCGGGGCTAAATTTAATCTCTTTTTCTTTTGGTAATTTAACAATTTTTTTAAGGCAGTCAATCATTTCATCCCGGCCGTCGTAAGCTAAAAGAAAAGTTAAATAATATTGATTATAGTTTTTTGTTGAATCAATCGCCTTTTTTATTGCTTCCTGGCAGGATTTTGGCAAGATTTCCTGCCATCTTCCAAAAACTTGAACTTTAACTTGGTTTTGATGGATTTTTTTATCTTTTAGGATTCTTTTAAATTGTCTCTCAAATATTTTAAATAAAAAATTAACCTCAATTTTTGACCTTTTAGTTAAATTATCCCAGGAAGCCCCCCAGAAAGTAAAATAGCGAATTTTAAGCTCTCGGGCTTTTTCTAAAATTTTCTCCAAAGATTTTACTCCTTCCCGATGACCAATCCATGGTTGGAATCCTCGTTTTCTTGCCCAGCGCCGATTACCATCAGGAATAACCGCAACATGAAGAGGAATATTTTTCATAACTCTGAATTTGTTCTATTTTTATTGGCTCTTTGTTCTGCTCTCTTGCTGTAATATAACCTATGGCAAAAGAAAGCAAAGAAATTAAGATGACCGCTAATGTTAATATTATATCTGATTGATACTTTTTGACAAACTCAATAATTTTTGCTAACATATAATAACCATCTAAACATTTTAGCATTTAAGCATTTTAACAGTTTAATTTGTTTATAAGAACCATTCGTCGCTTCGCTCCTCAAAACCTTGATTTCTCACTTCGTTCGAAATTATGTTAGTATGTTTAAATGTTTATATGAGTTATGGCTAAAACTAAAGCTACAGGAGCATCAAGATTGGGAAGAGATTCTCAACCAAAATATCTGGGTGTTAAACTTTATGCTGGTGAGCTCGCAAAACCCGGTAATATTGTTATTCGCCAACGGGGCACAAAATTTCTTCCCGGAAAAAATGTCAAACGGGCAAAAGATGATACCCTCTACGCTTTAAGGGAAGGTAAGGTTTATTTTGCTACTAAAAGAAAAAAAGGGTTTGACGGACATCAGCGAATCGTAAAAATTGTTAATGTAGAGTAGCAGTTCTAATAAACTCTCTAAACAAGGGGTGAGGTTTTAATGGCCTGGACTTGAATTCGGGATGAAATTGACAAGCCACAAAGAAAGGGTGTTTTTTTATTTCAATAATTTCTACTAAATCTTTTTCGGGATTTATTCCTGCCATTATCATTCCTTTGGCTTCTAAATTTTTTCTAAATTCATTATTTAATTCATATCGGTGGCGATGACGTTCAGAAGTCATTAGAGTTTTATAAACACGGGCAGAAATTGTTTTAGATTTTATTTTACAAGGCCAAGCTCCTAATCTCATTGTCCCTCCATATCTTTTTTCTTTTAGGAGGGATTTTTGCTCTAACATTAGCTCAATGACTGGATATTGACAGTTTGGTAAAAATTCAGTAGAATTTGCATTTTTCAAATTACAAACATTTCTGGCAAATTCAATTACTGCCAGTTGCATTCCCAAACATAATCCTAAAAATGGAATTTTATTTTTTCGGCAAAACTCAATTGCTTTTATTTTTCCTTCTACTCCCCTACTCCCAAAGCCACCGGGAACAATAATACCATTGTATCTTTTTAATTCTTTAACAGCAGAAGGAGAATTTTCATATTTTTCGCTTGATAGCCAATCGATTTCTGGTTTTCTTTTAAAAAACCAAGCAGCGTGCTTTATTGCCTCAATTACTGAAATATAGGAATCAGCTAAAGTAAACTCCCCTGTTTCAAAATATTTTCCGACTATGCCAATTTTTACAGGTTTCTTAACGGATTTAATGGACTTTACCAGCTCAGCCCAGTTTTTTAAATCAAATTTTTTAGCTCTCAATCCAAACTTATTTAAAATTCGATTTCCTATATTATCCTTTTCAAAATTAATTGGAATCTCATAAATTGATTTAACGTCAGGCGCTGAAATAACATCCTCTTTGGCTACATTACAAAAAATTGAGATTTTCTTTTTTCTGGGTTCATCTAAAGGAACTCTAGCTCGGGCTAAAATAATATCTGGCTGGATTCCTGCCTCGTTTAAAAGCCTAACCGCAGTTTGGGTAGGCTTACTTTTCATTTCGCCAATCATTGCTGGAATGGGCAAGTAAGATACTAAAATAAAAAGAATATCTTCTGATTTCCGGAGTCTGAGTATTCTAGCTGCTTCTAAGAAAAGTAGATTTTGATATTCTCCTACTGTTCCTCCAATCTCAATTAAAACAAAATCAGCTTCTGTATTCCTGGCCACTTTTTTAATTCTGTAAATTACCTCGTTGGGAATATCAGGAACAACTTCAACGCATCTACCACCGTAGCCAAGATTCCTTTCTTTATTAATTACTGTCTGATAAACCCGTCCAGTGGTAATATAATTTTCAGTAGTTAAATTCTCGTCTAAAAATCTTTCGTAATTTCCTACATCCTGATCACATTCTACCCCATCGTCAGTCACAAAAACCTCTCCGTGCTCAATAGGATTCATTGTTCCTGCATCTACATTAATGTAAGGGTCTATTTTAACAGCCGAGACCCTAAAACCTTTGGCTTGTAAAATCTTCCCAATAGAAGCAGTAGCTACTCCTTTTCCAATACCCGACATTACTCCGCCAGCAACAAAAATAAATCGTGCCATAATAAAAACTCCCAAGCACCAATGACCAATTTAAACTGATTTTGGGCATTGGGACCTGCCTGCCGGCAGGCAGGTTTGGTCATTAGGATTTTTCTTCAGTAATAATTACTCTTATTTCTACTTCCAGGTTATCAGGAAGTTGAATTTTTACTGGATATTCCCCTATTTCTTTAATGGGTTCAGCTAAATTAATTTGCCCTTTTTTAACCTCAAAACCCAGTTCTTTTAACTCTTCAGAAATTTTTTGAGAAGTAATTGACCCAAAAAGCTGTCCTTCTTTGCCAATTTGAACCGGTATAGTAATTTCCCTGCCATCGAGGGCTGAGGCAATTTCTTGAACTCTCTTTAATTTCTCTTCGGCTTTTTTTTCTTCAATTTCTTTTTGGACCTTCAACCAACTTAAAGATTCTTTTGTTACTAACTTTACTAATCCTTTAGGAATCAAAAAATTCCTGGCAAAGCCATTAGCTACCTCTTTAATTTCATATTTTTTACCTAATTGCTCAATATCTTTTAAGAGAATAATTTTCATGGTTCTTAATTTCGAACGAAGTGAGAAATCAAGGTTCTGAGGAGCGAAGCGACGA
>Ga0210051_1001623_pt1 | contig 22724 bp, 25 predicted proteins | sample CryGey092014_all_FD_185464 | JGI IMG/M metagenome (GOLD analysis project Ga0210051, IMG submission 185464) | Groundwater microbial communities from aquifer - Crystal Geyser CG23_combo_of_CG06-09_8/20/14_all (SPAdes) (version 2) | ecosystem: Environmental > Aquatic > Deep subsurface > Groundwater... | reverse complement strand
CAGAGACCTCTTAAAGGTACCGTAACAAAAGGTTTTTTGCGGTAGCAGATATTAAAAATAGTTTTAAGTTTGTTTTCCATGGTTTTCCTTAATACTATAGGAAATTATATTTACCCCGATTCGTAACACTAAAAAGGGTAGGCCTTCGCATTCCTTAAACGAAGGGCCTAAGATATGCGGAAATTCTCTACGATAAGCCCCTTCCTTAATAGGTATAGGAAGGGCTATCCTTTCTGGATAATTTCCGCATACTCATCGGGGTCTGCGTAAAATCGCCACAAGCTTCGCCGAGGGCGATTTTACTTGACCTAAAAGGATTAAGTGTTTCAAGCTGCTCTTTGAGATCTCGTTTTAGCGAAGCTGCCACATCAGGCGACTCTAATATTCTCTGATAAGGCGTCTTAGGACTATCATAATGGTCTATGACTTTTCCTGCAACTAATTTTTTCTCTACCAACTTAACCGAAGGCATAAAGAAGTTATGACTTAACGGTTTAAAAAATTCTTACTTTCGTCCTTGACGATTTTCTTATTTTATGGTATACTTGCTACAGGAGGTGAGAGAGATGACTGTAGTAATGACCGCAAAAAATCAAGTAACTATACCCAAGAAGATTACGAATGCGTTGGGCCTAGGAAAAGGATCTATGTTTGAGGTAGAAGTTTCTAAAGAAGGTATAGAGCTGATTCCTCTAGAGACAAAGGAAAGAGAATTCACAGATGAGGAATATGCGAAGTTAGAGATCTTGGCAGCGCGGGAGAAAGGAAAAGAGAAGCCCGTAACAAAAAAATTCATCGCTAATCTAAAAAAAAGGAAAGTTTAATCCATGCCTTTGCATCTTTATTACAGGCCCTCTTTTAAAAGAAGTCTCAAGCGTCTTGGCCTTGAGCAAAAGAAAATAGTAGGACTGATACTCGAATCTTTAGCTGCTTATTATTCTAGCGGGTGCAATCTACAAGGAGCACAAAAGATAGCCCCGCAATTTTTTTATAAACAGTTAAGGAAGCCTTATTATGAAGCCGGTGTCGAAGGAAATATCCGGGTAGTTATAAGGCGAGAAGGCGAAGATTGTATTGCGATATTAGCCGGAAATCACGACCAGATAAGACAATTTCTGGCCAGTGTGTAAAAAGGATGTTGTCCGCTAGCAAAGTCACTGGAAATCCAGTTTTGCATTTTCCGACGGTCTCTCGTCGGAAAAGGCGATTTTAGTCGTTTTTGACTTTTTGATGGATTTTGTGAAATTTTTGGAAGGCGTCTTGAGACCTATTAACGCAAATTCTTTAGGAGTTTCTGGGATGGATCGAAGTCTACAGTGGTTCGTTCCGGTATGGTTATTATTTTTCCTGTCTTTGGATGGCGGACTTTCTTAGAAGATCTCTTTTCTTTAGTGAAGGACCCGAAGCCGCGAAAGTATGCCCTCTCCCCTTTCTTTAAATCCTCGGTTATTCTCGATAGGATGAATTTTATAATCTCTCTTGATTCAACCTGGGTAAGGATTATATTGGCGTTAGCCCCTACTTCTCTATGGGCCTGGTTCTCGTCGCGGAAGCCGATATCCTCATACCTCATTACTTGGATGCCTTTGACCATGTAGACGATGTTATCTATGAGCTGAGCGTATTGGTCGGCCTTGATGGCCAATGCGCCGGCCCGGGAAAGAGTTGGTTTGATGTGCATATACCAGAATGTTCTCAGGAGTTCTTTTAAGGGCGGCTTCTCTCCTTTCTGAATTCTCTCTCTGGTTTGCCAGACGATAAAGAAGTTATCTGAGCTAGAAACTGTGGGTAGATTAAAAGCAATGGCAGTAAGGTATGCCTTGGTACATAGAGAAGGCTATTTGGAGACAGAATTAGTAGAGGAAAAAGAGGAGTTAGATAAGATTCCTCATAATCCTGGTCTAAAATTAGTTAGGAGCTTTTCTGCCCAAGAATGCCCCAGAAAAGATATAATGTGCGTTGCTAAGTCCGGGCCGATTGATGTGTATGAGGTGGTGGCAACAACCTCAAACATTTCGCTTGACAAAATATAAATATAGATTATAATCTATACTAGATATAGTTTTTAATCTATTAAACATAAATATTTTTAGATATGGATATAAAAATCCGAGAGGCCCAAAAAAAGATTCTAAAGGCATTCGCTGAAGATAAGGGGAATTTTGCATTAGCCGGGGGAACAGCCCTTGAACTTTATTATTTACATCATCGATTTTCTGCCGATTTAGATTTTTTTTCTCCGGTATATGATTCTAAAGAGATAGATGAATTAGTTTTAAGTTTCAGTGAGTTTGTTAAAGCAAAAATAAAATTTGAATCTGAATTTATTGCAGGCGGACGGGCTAAAGTTAAGTTTTACAATATGCCGGTCTCGGGTTCTAAAAGACCATTAAAGATGGATTTTGTAGAAGATGTTATTTTTGCTAATCCGGATATAAAAAATTTTAATGGTGTCCGTGTATATAGCGTTGAGAATATGTATTTACAAAAGATAATGGCAATTACAGGAACTCGTTTAGGAGAAGATGAGATGGGCAGAGAGGTGATACGAGGTCGACAAGAGGCACGGGATGTATTTGATATTTATATGCTTTCGAGAAAGATAAGGCCGTTACATATATTTCTTAAGAAGATTCCTCAGCAGCAACAAAGAGGCATGATTCATTGGTATCGGACATTTTCCCGGCAGGATCTCAAATTTGAACTTCTCGATTTGAATATTTATGATAAAAGATTTAATGCTAGGGAGATGATTGCGTATTTAGAAGGTGAAATAAAGAAATTTACCAAGGAGGTTATAGCATGAAGGTTGCTAAATACTTCTGGGATTTAAACGAAAATGCCCTTAAAGAGACGTTAAAAATATTAAAAAATCCTAAACATATTCTTTTCGCAAAACGTATGGTGACGTTGCTTTCGCGTTGCGACCAACCCAAGGAGTTATTTTCTTTGATTTCTAAAAAAGAATTTATAGAAATCTGGCCAAAGATTAGGTCTTACTGGGTAAAAGTTGCGAGAGAATCAGATTTTAGAGATTGGTGGGAAACCATTTATGAACAAATTTTGGAGGAATCTGGAGGTGGAGGTAAGAGTAAGAAGCCAAAAGGAAAACCTTCCACTTTATTCATCAAAATAGGCAGATTGATAAGGGATGTAAGGATTCGAAAAGGTTTAAGTCAAAAAGAATTAGCTATAAAAGCAGGGATGAAACAACCAGATATCTCCAAAATCGAAGAAGGAAAGAAAAATATTACCACCACAACGCTTGCTCGTCTATGCAGTATATTAGATATTAAAAAAATAGAGTTGCAACCATGAATCCCGTTAGAAATTTGCATTCTTATCGGGATTCATTTCTAACGGGATGAATATCTTAGGTATCTCCTGTTTTTACCATGATAGCGCAGCGTGCTTGGTTAGGGACGGCGAAATTATTGCCGCAGTCCAAGAAGAACGGTTTACCCGCAAGAAGCACGATTTTAATTTTCCCGCAAATTCGATAAAGTGGTGTTTAAAAGAAGGCGGTATTATTGCAAAAGACTTAGCTTTTATAGTATTTTATGATAAACCCTTTATCAAATTCGAGAGAATTTTAGAGACCTATCTTTCCTATGCTCCTTCTGGTATCAGGCAATTTGTTCAGGCATTACCTTTATGGTTAAAACAGAAACTCTGGATTCCTGAACTCATAAGAAAGGAATTAGGTTATCAAGGTAAGATTTTATTTACCGAACATCATGAATCTCACGCCGCCAGCGCCTTTTATCCTTCGCCATTTAAAGAGGCAGCGTTTTTAACGATGGATGGTGTAGGAGAATGGGATACGGCCAGCTTTGGGATAGGGGAGGGCAATGATATTGAAATTTTATATACCTTAAGATTTCCGCATTCCTTGGGTTTATTGTATTCCACATTTACATATTATGCAGGGTTTAAGGTTAATTCCGGAGAGTACAAATTGATGGGCCTGGCGCCATATGGTGAACCTAAGTATGTAAATTTGATTCTGAATGAGTTAATAGATTTAAAAGAAGACGGGTCTTTTAAATTGAATATGAAGTATTTTGGATACTGTAATGGCATGAAGATGACTAACCGTCGATTTGAAAAGCTATTCGCAGGACCGGCAAGAAGACCTGAGACTAAAATAACCCAGAAAGAAATGGATATCGCTGCCTCAATTCAACAAGTAACTGAAGAGATTGTGCTACGGATAGCCCGGCATGTATATAAAATTACAGGAAAAGATAAACTTTGTCTTGCCGGCGGAGTTGCGTTGAACTGCGTGGGTAATGGCCGTATTTTACGCGAAAGTCCTTTTAAAGAAATATGGATTCAGCCGGCAAGCGGTGATGCAGGAGGCGCATTAGGAGCTGCGCTTTTGGTCTGGTATAAGTATTTAGGCAATAAACGCTACTGCGACGATAAAAATGATATACAAAAAGCCTCATTATTAGGGCCTTCTTATAACGACGATTATATAGAAAACTTTCTTATTAGAGATGGCGCCCCTTATAAGAAATTATTATATTCAGAAATACCGCAAATAATCTCAAATTTAATTACTCAGGGTAAGGTTATTGGCTGGTTCCAGGGCCGTTTGGAGTTTGGGCCAAGGGCCTTAGGCGCAAGGAGCATAATCGGTGACGCCAGAAACCCCCAGATGCAATCTAAAATGAATTTAAAAATTAAATATAGAGAATCTTTTCGGCCCTTTGCGCCAACTGTGTTAAGAGAGAATGTTTTGGATTGGTTTGAGTTAGATAGACAAAGCCCTTATATGCTTTTAGTGGCACCGGTTAAGGAATCCAGGAGAAACAAACTTAGTAATCCCGAAAGTGGATTATCAGGATTCGATAAATTAAAAATAAAACGTTCAGTAATTCCTGCGGTTACCCACGTTGATTACTCAGCCAGAATACAAACTATAAAAAGAGAAGATAACCCACTTTACTATGATACGATAAATAACTTCTATCAAAAGACAGGCTGTCCAGTTATAATAAATACTTCCTTTAATGTAAGAGGAGAACCGCTTGTATGTAGCCCGGAAGATGCCTTTAGGTGTTTTATGAGAACCCAGATGGATTATTTAATTATGGGTTGTTTTTTACTGGATAAGAAAGAACAAAAACCACTTAAGAAAAATGTTAAATGGCATGAAGTTTTTGAGTTAGATTAACAGTAATGACAAATATCAAAATCCAAATGCCAAAATAAATCCAAAATCTCAATGTTAAATAACAAAACAGAATTTTTATCATTTGGTATTTGTGCTTTGTGCTTATTTTGAATTTTGTGCTTTGATATTTGGATTTAAACTATGGAGAAATTCAATTTAGATAAAAACGATTTAAGGAAATTTGGTATAACTATGGGGGTGAGTTTTCTTATTGTAGTTTTGCTTTTAACTATTCGACATAAGCCTAACCTATTACCCCTATTTTCAATATCAATTATATTTTTTATTTCTGCCTTTATGCTGCCGGCTCTATTAAAACCAATATATATTCTCTGGATGAGATTAGCATTTATTTTAGGCTGGATTAATACACGGCTAATTTTGTCTATTCTATTTTATTTAGTCTTTACGCCCATAGGCCTGGTAATGAGATTATTCAGGGTTGATTTATTAGATAGAAAGATAGATAAGAATAAAGAATCGTATTGGAGAAAAAAAGAGAAAAGTGGCTTTAGCCTCTTGAACTATGAAAGGCAATTTTAAAAGGAGATGAAATGGGTAAGCTTTCAATATTAAGAGAGTTCTGGGATTTTTTGCGCGTGCGCAAGAAATGGTGGTTAGCCCCGATTATTATTATGCTTTTATTGTTGGGGCTTTTAATTTTCTTCACGCAAAGTAGCGCGGTCGCGCCTTTTATTTACACTTTATTTTAAGCACAAAACCTGTTCCAAACCCGCATTGTAATAGGTTAGAATGGAGCCGGTATGAGGAAAATATTACTTATAATCATTGCAGCAATAATATCATCATCTATATTTTTGTTTTGCTACAATAACAGTCCAAAAATAATCATTTCCTCTTTAGCAAGAAAAACCAATGCCGAAGCTAAAGAATTAATTTACAGGGTTAATGTGTTTGGGATACTCCCCGTAGCAGATGCCGTTTTAAAGATTGGCCAGATACAAGACTATAACGGACAACAGGTTTATCATTTAAGCGTAATGGCGAATTCTTTAAGATGGTACAGAAAAATGTATAATGCCCATGCTATTTTAGATTCTTATGTTGATATAGACACGCACGACCCTATCTTGTTCAGCCAAAAAGCAGTAATGGCTAATGAAAAGGTGATAAACAAGGAAGTCTATTATGACCAGAAAAACGGCATAATGACACTAAATAATATTAGGCGTCAGATACCTCCCCATACACAAGACCCGCTTTCGCTGTTATTTAATACTATGCATATGGATTTTGATAAAGTAGAAGAAATAGAAATGGGCATCAATACTAACCAGAGAAATTACCTTGTAAAAGGCATAAAGCAATCTAGAGATATATCAATAGATAAAAAAACATATAAACTAGTATTCTTGGACGCAGATATTAAAAGACGGGAAAATAATCCATATCATCAATCTAAGATTAGCATAGTATTCTGCCGCGACAGAGAGAATATCCCAATTCTTATAAGAGTCTTTGCCAGTGGCGCGTTCTTAAGTGCAAAACTTATAGAGGTCAGATGAAAGAAATAATCAATACCGGAGAAAGGATTCTCTTGGAGAAAGAGACCCCTTTAATGATTGCCCGCCATTTTTGCGCTTACCGGTTCGCTAAAGATTATGTATTTAATAAAGACATCTTGGATGTCGGATGTGGGGAAGGTTACGGCAGTTATTTTCTGGCTGGATTCGTTAAGAAAGCTGTGGGCATAGATTACGATAAAGAGATAATCAGTTATGCAAAAAATAAATACCAAAAAGATAACTTAGACTTTTATGCAATAGATGTAAAAGATTTAAGTTCATTTAGCAATAAGTTTGATGCCATATGTTCATTTCAAGTCATAGAGCACATCCCGGATACAAAAGCCTTCTTGGAACAGATAAAAAATTTATTGGCCGAAAAAGGTATATTTATATGCTCAACGCCGAACAGATTAGATGCCTCTCCAAACGGCGATACCCCGTTTAATAGATTTCACGTCAAAGAATACCTTATAAATGAATTTAAAGAATTGCTCGGAACATATTTTAGCAGAATAGAGATGTTTGGTTTAAAAAGAGGCAAGAGACTTAACTTCTACCGCAGGCTTAAAAAGATAGGCCTATTAATTTTTTTGCCTGATTATATAAATCCTGTTAAAAGATTTTATGAGCGGATAGGTTGTGATGATTTTATTATCGTCAAAGATAAACTGAATACAGCATTAGATTTTATCGCAGTATGCAACGCATAAAATGATTACCTTTTTATTAATGAATCTTATTGTTGGCGCGTCCGCGTTTTTGCTGAATTATAGAATTTTGAGATTCCGCAACTTCATTGATTCGCTGTTGTCGTTATTTATTCTTTATTTTTCCCAGATCGTATTGACAGAGCTTTTCTTGGGAATTTGGGGTAAAGTTTTTATACAGAATGTCATCTTGCTTAACCTGGCAATACTTTTTGTTATCTGGGCTTTAACCAGGAATAAAGAATCCTCTTTTTGTTTTGGTGTAGGAAAGTATAAAACTTTCCTAACCACTGAAACTTCGCAGGGAAGAGTTCTGAGTCCGCCAACTTCGTTGGCGAACGAAGTTTCTTGTAAGATTTCAAAAGAACAACTGTCACAGCTTCTTGGTAATAAGATTATACTATTTGCCGCAGCTATAATTTTAGCATTTGCATCAATCAAAATTCTTATAAACCTGGTTAATCCGCCGTTTGGCTGGGATAATCTTAATTATCATTTTACTTTTCCCGTTGAGTGGTTAAAACACGGCAATTTAGGCAATCCTATCACCATATCCGATGATTTCTCTCCCACCTATTATCCCATTAATGGAAGTTTGTTTTTCTTATGGCTTATTTTCCCCTTTAAGAACGTATTTTTAGCGGACCTGGGCCAGATACCATTTTTTGTTTTGGCATTCCTATCTACCTATAACATATCTAAAAAGATCGGACTCAATAAAGATTTTTCTTTGTATGCAGCAATTCTTTTTTTGCTCATCCCTAATTTTTTCAAACAATTACAGATCGCTTATGTGGATGTGATGGTGGCATCTCTATTTTTGGTATGCCTAAATTATCTAATTTCTTTATATCAGGAATTCTCCCCTAAGAATCTTTTACTTTATAGTATGAGCCTGGGATTATTCTTGGGTATAAAGACAGTTGCCCTGCCTTATAGTATATTATTATTCTTACCCTTTGTTTTATTGTTTTTTAAGCATAGCAACAAATATTCTTTATTCATATTTTCCATACTGATTATAATTGCCTTGGGGGGTTTCTCTTACCTAAGGAATTTTATAGAAACAAGAAACCCCTTCTATCCTCTGGATTTTAAATTATTTGGCCTTTCCATTTTTAAGGGAGTCATTGATATCGGTACTTACAGGGCGCACTTTAAACCTGAGGATTATAGTTTAGCCAAGTTATTATTTCATGAAGGCTTAGGCGTTCAAACTATACTATTTATATTACCATCTATATTCTTAGCATTGCCGGTTACCTTGATAAAGAAAAGGAAGATGCCCGGTTTTATTTTAACATATTTTTTGATATTACCTTTTTTGATCTATCTTGTTTACCGATACATTATTCCTTTACCGAATACAAGGTATTTATACCCTCTTTTAGGCATCGGTATGATTATTGGTTTTTATACCGTGGGAATTTTAGGGATGCCGCGGCGCCTTATAAATATATTAGTGGCTATATGCTTATTGGCTTCGCTGCCGGAATTGGCCAAGCGTCAAGAATTAATCGCTTCGGTTATGCTGACATTTTTGTTATTCTTTTTATTACCGCCTTTCATAAAATATATTGGGCAAAAATGGCTCATAAAAAAACATTTATTTATTTATTTGCCTTTACTTTTTATTTTTTTAATTATTCCTCTTTTAGCGTTATTAGAGAAAGATTATGTAAATAATGAATACTCCCGATATGCGAGTATGGTAAAATATTCGGGTTTTTGGCCGGATGCTACGCGTGCCTGGGATTGGTTAAATAGAAACACGCAGAGAAATAACATTGCTTATATAGGCAAGCCTGTGTCGTTTCCTTTATACGGCACTAATTTTAAAAATAATGTTTATTATGTTTCCGTCAATAAAACAGAACCGGCGAAATTGCATTATTTCCCTAATAGCCATTATCACTGGGGTTACGATTTTTTAAGTATGCATAGAAATTTAGAGGAAGAAGGAAATTATCGCTCGGATGCTGATTATTCTGTCTGGTTAGATAATCTCAACCGCAGGAATACCGATTATTTATTCGTATATTCTCTTCATCAGACAAAAGACATTGAATTCCCATTGGAAGATGCCTGGGCAGGAGCCAATCCCGGTAAATTTAGCCCTGTCTTTACCAACGAAACTATACATATATATAAAATAATCAGATGAAATTATCCGTTATTGTTCCTGCATACAACGAAGAAGATAATATCACAGATGTTATAAATAAGATAGAGGAGGCTTTAGAAATACCGCATGAGTTAGTGGTAGTCAACGACCATTCTATAGATACGACAGCTCAACTCGTAACTGGATTTGCCCGGCAATATAATAATATCAGATTAGTGGAAAACAAACTCCCCCGAGGATTTGCCAATGCCTTAAAGACTGGTTTTAGTAGGGTAGCGACAGATATAGCTGTTCCGGTGATGGCGGATTTATGCGATGATTTATCCACCATTAAAGAGATGCTTCAAAAGATAAATGAGGGTTATGATATAGCCTGTGGCTGTCGTTATATTAAAGGAGGAGCACGTCTGGGAGGCTCAAAATTAAAGGGTTTCTTTTCTTCTTTTGTGGGGAGGTCGCTGTGTTTTCTGCTTGGCCTGCCTACCCATGATATTGCCAATGCCTTTAAGATGTATAGAAAAAATGTCATAGATAGCATAGATATTAAATCAAAAGGATTTGAAATATCTATGGAGATACCGCTTAAGGCGTATTATTTAGGTTTTAAGATGACTGAGGTACCTACAGTATGGAAAGAGAGAACCAAAGGAAAATCTAATTTCCGTATGCTTAAATTATTGCCCAATTACCTTAAGTTATATCTCTGGGCAATTTTTAAGAGATTAATAAAATGATATGCCATTACTTTCGGTAATTGTTCCTGTTTACAATGAAGCTAAAACCATAAGGCAGATTTTAGAAAAGATAAATTCTGTGGATATTGATAAGGAGATAATCGTTGTAGATGACGGTTCTTGCGACGGCACAGAAAAGATTTTGAGAGATATTAAATATAATAATTTAAAAATTATATACCATAGCAGTAACAGAGGTAAAGGAGCGGCATTCTTAACAGGCCTATTTCATGCTCAGGGAGATTTTGTAATAATTCAGGATGCAGATTTAGAATATGAACCGAATGACTATTTAAAATTAATCAAGGCTTTAAAAGAAAATAATGCAGATATTGTACTGGGAGCGAGATTTAAAAAGGGTTACCACGGTTTGTTTATACATAGATTTGGCAATAGGCTTTTAACAGGTTTATTGAATCTTTTATTTGATTTAAAACTGAATGATTGTTTTACGTGTTATAAATTATTCCGTAGAGAAACGATTAATTTATTGAATCTTAAGGAGCAGAGTTTTACCATAGAGACAGAAATAGTTGCTAAGGCGGCAAAGAAGGGTCTTAAGATAGTAGAAATCCCTATATCATATCATCCTAGGGCCTATTCTGAAGGAAAAAAAATAAGATGCAAAGACGGCATCCGAGCAATAAGAAGTATAATTAAATATCGTTTCTCTGATTAATATATGGACAAAATCATTAAGTCATTAGATTATATAATTTACGGCTCGATTATCCTTATTCCTTTTTTTGTATCCATTGCCCCGGCTCCCGTTAATATATTAATGGGCTCTCTTATTATTAGTTTTCTGACGAAGAAAGTATTAAGAAAGGAACGGTTATTTACGCATACTCCCCTGAACATTCCATTATTGCTTTTATTCTTGATAACTTGTTTATCTCTTATTAATTCTATAAATTATTTTGATACTCTCAAAGGAGGCGCGTTCAGGTTAATTGGGTACATATTAATATTTTTTGTTATGGTTGAAGAAGTCAGGGATCCCCGGCATATAAAAATGATAGTTTTTGCAATCAGCGCAGGTATAATTTTGGCATCTTTTGACAGTATATGGCAGGTATTGACAGGTAGAGATTTTATCCGGGGTTATGCGCCAGTTATCAATATAGGTTTAGTCCGGGCTACCGCTGCATTTAAGGACTCAAATATTTTGGGTATTTATTTAAGCGCATTTGCGCCTCTTATATTTGGGCTGGGCCTTTATTATTTTAGCCAGAAAAAAAAGGCGGTAATGTGGGGTTTGAGTTTTATAGCTTTGGTGGGTATACTGCTTACCTATTCCAGGCCGACATTGCTGGCTATTTATGTAGTTCTTTTTTTCTTAGGGGTCGCTCGTAAAGACAAGATTTTAATTAGCCTTCTTATTATATTTACATTATTATCTCCCTTTCTTTTGCCAAAATCGGTTAAGAAATGGGCAAAGGATGTGGAATATAACCCGCTTAGATTTATGTGTAATGACGACAGGCTCGCAGTTTATCGCAATTCCTTCAATATGATAAAAGACCACCCCTTTATAGGATTGGGCGCAAATACCTTTATGAAAAATTACAAGAAATACAGAGAACCTGTAGAATACCGCAATATTGTGACTAAAGATTATATGTATGCGCATAATAATTTTCTGCATATGGCAGCAGAGATAGGCTTGATAGGCTTAGGGTTCTTTATATGGTTGCTTTATAAATTATTTATGGAATGTAAGAATATCTATAAGAGATTGGATAATCATTATCTTAAGATAGTTTCGCTTTCTTTATCAGCTTGCTTGCTCGCATTTTTGGTGAACGGCCTTACGGAAAGTAGCCTTTATTACTCAAGGGTAGCTATAATATTTTGGTATATAATGGGGTTAGCATTAGCGCTTAATAAGTTTACCCCGACCTTCCTTGAAAGCTAAATTTTATTTTTAGAAAGGGCGGGGTTTACCCATGCAAATAAACAAGAAAGCCATTAAAAATATACTCGTGGTGCGTAATGACAGGTTCGGCGAATTTTTGCTTAATATACCGGCCTTTCGCGCACTAAAAGAAACCTTTGTAAATGCCAGGCTAATTGCTGTAGTAAATTCTTCTGTAAAAGAGTTAGCCAAAAATATTTCCTTCATAGATGAGATAATGGAATGGAATCAAGGAAGGCATTCATTGTTGGAGAAGGTTAACTTTATTAATTTATTAAGAAAAATGAAGATGGATATTGCCATAATGCTAAATCCATTAAAAGATTTTAATATTTTTACTTATTTAGCCGGTATTCCCATAAGGGTGGGTTATAACAGGAAATGGGGATTTTTGCTTACGCATAAAATAGAAGATAGAAAGCACCTTGGTTTAAGACATGAAATAGAATATAATTTAGAATTAGTGTCTTTAATAGGCGCAGGTACGCAAGACAAGACACTATGCTTATCAATAGATGACAGAGAAATTGACGATTTATCAAGAGATTTTAATTTAAAAAATTACAATAATTTAGTAGCTTTGCATCCTTGGACAAGTGATCCTGTAAAACAGTGGCCGTACGAGAGATTCCGTGAATTAGCCGGGAGATTAATTAGGGAGCAAGGTATCCCAGTAGTTATAGTCGGCGGAAAAGACGAGCTAACTAAGAGTATGGATTTTTTCGGGGATATAGAAGGAAATTTAATTAATTTAACTGGAAAAACAACTTTAATACAGTTGGCAGCGCTTTTAAAGAAATGTAAGGTGCTTATTTCCGGAGATAGCGGCCCTGTGCATCTTGCCTGCGCGGTAGGTGCGAAAGTTTTGGCGATTTTTAGAAACGATATCCCCGGAAAGAGTCCTCTAAGATGGAGACCGCGAAGCAAAGGTAGTATGGTAATAGAAAAAAGCAATTTAACGGATATTACTGTATCAGAAGTCGTTGAGAAAATTCAGCTCATATTAAAAACTAATAAGGACAGTCCTTTCTAAGTTAAAGGACTGTCCTTGGGAAGGATAAGGAGATGACCTATGCCATTATTTTAGCCGGCGGCACAGGAACGCGCTTTTGGCCTTTAAGTAGAGAGTTAGAACCAAAACAGTTTCTGAATGTTTGTTCAACTAAATCCATGTTAGAGGAGACTATAGACAGGATAACACCGTTAATTAAAAAAGAGAACATTTATATAGCTACCAGCAGGATTTACGAGCAAAAAATAAAAAAATGCTTAAAGAAATTAAATATACCTTCCGGCAATATCTTATTAGAGCCGCAGAGTAAAAATACGTTTGCGCCTATAGCTGTATTATCTAAGAATATTAGTAACTTAGATGCCGACTCTTGTTTAGTAGTATTACCCAGCGACCACTTTATTAAACATCAGAATAGATTCTTGAAATTATTAAGCAAAGGAATAGAAATCGCAAGATGCGGCTATATTGTTTCATTAGGGATTCCTCCCAGTAGGCCGGAAACAGGCTATGGTTATATTAAAATAAAGTCACACGTCACACGTCACACGTCACACGCATATGAGATTGATAGGTTCATTGAGAAACCGAATTTAACCCGGGCAAAAAAATTTATCCAAGATAAAAGATATTATTGGAATAGCGGAATCTTCATTTTTAGGCCGGATGTAATATTAGAAGAGATTAAGAAGTTTATGCCTCGTATTTATAACACCGTAATGCAGATTAAAAATAAAAAAGATTTTAACCGATTGTGGCATAAATTTCCTTCTATATCCATAGATTATGCGATAATGGAAAAAACCAATAAAATGGCGTTGTTGCCCGCAGATTGCGGCTGGATAGATTTAGGCAGCTGGGAAGCAATAGGCGAGATTGCCAAAAAAGATAAAAACGGTAATATTTTCCGAGGAAAATTTATAGATATAGGAAGCAAAAATACTTTGGTCTGGTCGGATAAACGATTAATAACAACGCTGGGGTTAAATAATATTATTATAGTAGATACAGAAGACGCGCTTTTGGTTTGCCGTCGAGATAGAAGCCAGGATGTTAAAAAGACAGTTGGATTATTAAAACAAAAGAATTATAAGGATGAGATTTGAGAAAGTTTCTTATCGTTAATCCATTCGGCATTGGCGATGCCTTGTTTACTACCCCTGTAATTAGAGCTATAAAAGATAGCCAGCCCAATAGTGTTATTGGTTATTGGTGCAATGAGCGGGTAAAGGATATTCTCAAAGATAATCCAAATATAAATAAGATATTTGCTTTATCCAGAGGCGACCTCAAGAAGGTTTATCATAAATCAATATGGCAGGGTATCTATAAATCTATAAATTTAGTATGTAAGATAAAAAAAGAAAGATTTGATACTTTGCTTGATTTTTCCTTAGACCATCGCTATAGTTTAATAGCCAAAATCATCGGGATTAAGAAACGCATTGGTTTTAATTATAAAAATCGGGGAAGATTCCTTACAGATAAAATAGATATAAATGGTTATAGCGATAAACACGTAGTGGAATATTATTTAGATTTGCTGAAGCCGATTGGTATAAAACCAAAAAGCTATAATTTAGAATTAGTTATATCGCAAAGTTGTAAAAGAAAGAGCAAGGATATCCTTGCAGAATATGGTATCAGTGATAAAGATTTACCCCGCCCCTGCACACAGGGGCGGGGTTTAATTATCGGGATAGCTCCCGGCGCAGGTGCGAGCTGGGGTTGCGATGCTCACTTAAAACAATGGCCCGCGATAAGATTTGGACAACTGGCAGATAGAATAATTAATGATTTTAAGGCAAAGATAATCATTTTAGGCGATGAATCAGAAAAACCCATTGCTGATATAATAATAAATAGTATGCATAACAAGCCAATAGACTTAAGTGGCAGGACGAGCTTAGAAGAGTTAAGCGCGGTTATAAATGATTTGCATATCCTGATTACCAATGACGGAGGGCCTTTGCATATTGCGGTTGCATTGGGCAAGAAGACCGTCTCTTTCTTCGGTCCTGTTGGCCCAAAAGTATACGGCCCTTATCCTTTTGATGAAAAACGCCATATTGTTTTAAAGAAAAATCTGGAATGTAGCCCCTGTTATGTTAATTTTCATTTATTAAGTTGTAAGAGAAACAGGGAGTGTCTGGAAACAATAGATATCGATTCAGCATTGAATGCAGTTGCTAAATTATTATAAAGACATAGCATAAAACTTATCTTATGATTTCACGGATTAAAAATCAGATTACACAGATTAAAGATTTAGCCGGAAAATCTGTGCAATCAGCGTTTGAATCTGTGAAATCATTTTAAAAAGGACATTTATTATGAATAAGATACCCATATTGGACCTTAAGAAACAAATTGCTCCGATACGTCAGGAATTAGATTCTGCTATTAGGCGCGTAATCGATAATACGAATTTCATTTTAGGTGAGGAGGTAGCGGATTTCGAAAATGAAGTTCAAAAATACTGTAATATAAAATATGCTGTGGGAGTTTCTAGCGGCACAGATGCCATCAAATTAGCATTACTTGCTTTAGGTATTAAATGCGGTGATAAGGTAATATGTCCTGCCTTTACGTATTACGCCACAGCCGGAGCTATAGCAAGCATGGGAGCAATCCCTGTATTTGCAGATATTGAACCTGAAACGTATAATATATCTGTTGAGAGCATAGAAAAGGTTCTTAAAAAAGATTCTAGAAGAAAAATTAAGGCAATTGTACCCGTGCATCTTTATGGCCAGTGTGCGGATATGGATAATATTTTAAAAATAGCTAGAATTTACCACTTAAAAGTGGTTGAGGACACAGCGCAGGCTTTCGGAGCAGAATATAAAGGTAAAAAAGCCGGGACAATGGGTGATTGCGGTGCGGTGAGTTTTTTTCCTGGCAAGAATCTGGGCGCGTTTGGTGATGCCGGTATGGCGCTTACCAACAGTAAAATTACTGCAGATAGGCTTAGGGTCCTAAGAAATCAGGGGAATAAAGATAAGTATTACCATTTAGTATTGGGATATAACAATCGGATGGGCGCTATTCAAGCTGCTGTCTTGAAGGTAAAACTAAAATATCTCAACTCATGGAATGAAATGAGGCAGAAGAACGCCCGATATTTTAATCAGCGGCTTAAAGGCCTGAATATCAAAACGCCATTTGTTCGCGAATATACCACTCATATTTATCACCAATACGTCCTGCGGCTAAATTCTTCGAGCAGAAAATTAATCGAGCATTTGAGAAGTAAAGGGATAGATGCGCGTGTTTATTATCCTGTTCCGTTGCATCTTCAAAAATGTTTTAAATATCTAAATTACAGAAAAGGAGATTTTCCTGAATCTGAAAAGGCAGCTGCTCAGACATTAGCAATACCTGTGTATCCGGATTTAACCAGGCAAGAATTGGACTGCATTATTAATTCCATAGGAGAGTTTTTGCAATGATTTACCCCGCCTTTCATAAATCCCGCCCTTGCCTGCAAGAGCGGGATAAAAGGGTGGGGAACAATATAGGGAAGGAAGGGTGGGGTGAATTTATCTGTTGTTGTGCTCACTAAAAATGAAGAAAAGAACATCCAAAGGTGCCTTGAGTCCGTTGCCGGATGGGCAAATGAGATAGTAGTAGTGGATGATGAGAGCACTGATAGGACAGTTGATATCGCCAGCAGATATAGCGACAGGATAATAATCAGAAAGATGGATATCGAGGGCAGGCAGAGAAATTTTGCCTATGCCCAAGCCAAGAATTTATGGGTTTTAAGTTTAGATGCTGATGAGGTAGTTACCGAGGAGCTAAAAGAAGAAATTAAGGCTGTGCTCACCAAGCACACGCAATATAATGGTTTGACTATACCCAGGAGAAACTTTATCGGTGATTACTGGGTTAGATACGGCGGTTGGTATCCCAGCCCGCAATTGAAGCTTTTCAGGCAAGATAAATTCCTTTATGAAGAGGTAGGGGTGCATCCGCGTGCCTTTATGGATGAGCCCTGCGGGCATTTAAAATCCGATATCATACACTATTCTTATCAGAATATAGAAGACTTTTTGTATAAATTGAATAACCAGACTACGCGCGAAGCCCAAAAGTGGTTCCAGCAGAATAAACCCATGCATTTATACAGGTTTATCTGGCGTACAATTGATAGATTCATCCGGACATATATAGGAAGAAAAGGCTATAAAGACGGTTTTATAGGATTTGTGGTCGCCTTTTATGCTGGTTTATACCAATTGATTAGTTATTTAAAATACCGTGAATTAACGTTAAAAAAGAGAGAGGAGATGATATGAGGATACTTGTCACCGGAGGTGCAGGGCTTGTAGGCAGCCACAGCGCTGAATTTTTCGCGTTGGATAACCCTAAAAATAAAATTATTGTTTTAGATAACCTGATGCGTTCGCAGATTTTTGGTTATGATAAAGCATCGGTAGAATACAATTGGAATTATTTAAAGAAATTTAAGAACATCGAGCGAATTAAAGGCGATGTGCGTAATGATAAAGATGTAGTTAAGGCAATAGGAAAGGGTGTGGATGTAATAATTCATACCGCAGGCCAACCCGGCGTTCCCTCCAGCGTGCGTATGCCCAAAGAGGATTTTAGCATCAATGCATTCGGGACCCTTAATGTTTTAGAGGCAGCGCGCAAAAAATCAAAAGAAACTATTTTTATTTACACCTCAACCAACAAGGTCTATGGTGAGAATGTAGATAAGATTCCATTAGAAGAATTAGATAAAAGATATATTTATGATGGTGTCAAAGGAGTGTCTGAGGAAATGTGCACAGATTTAACCGGGCATACGCCTTATGGAGTCTCAAAGATGACAGGAGATCTCTACGCTCAAGAATACGCTTATATCTATGGAATGAAGACAGGGGTATTCCGTATGTCATGCATCTATGGTACGCGGCAATTTGGTTTTGAGGACCAGGGTTGGGTGGCCTGGTTTATTATTGCCACACTTTTTAACCGGCCGATTACAATTTACGGTAACGGTAAACAGGTGCGCGATATGCTTTATGTTGATGACCTTGTAGATGCGTTTAACTTATTTTTAAACAGCAAGTTGGAAAGGGGGCTCTTTAATATTGGGGGCGGCCCGAATAATACCGTTTCTCTTTTAGAATTTCTGGATGAATTAGAGATATTGACAGGCAAGGTGCCGAAAGTAAACTTTGCAGACTGGCGGCCGTCTGACCAGAAGGTTTATATTTCAGATACATCAAAATTAGAAAAGGCCCTTAACTGGAAGGCCAAGACCACAGTTTCGGAAGGCATAAAGAAGTTACTCGATTGGGTCAAAACCAATGAAAGTTATTTTTAATGAGGCCATAACTTATGGAGGCAAAGCCGACATAAGTTATCTGGCCGAATTAATCCCCGCAGCTACGAGTAGATTTCGAAGAAATCTACGAAGTGGTTAGCTACGGGGATAAGCCACCTGCGCGAATTAAGTTCGGGCAAACTTAATGAAAGTAATTTTTTTAGATAGGGATGGGGTAATAAATGAATATCCCGGAGATTCAGATTATGTGAAGTCCTGGAGCGAATTTCTTTTTTTGCCAAAAGTAAAATCCAGCCTGAAGAGGCTAAATGATAGAGGATTTAAAATTATTATCATCTCTAACCAAGCCGGTGTTTCCAAGGGTATCTATTCTCAAGAAAAACTCGATTTAATTACTCAAAATATGCTCAAAGAATTAAATGGCTATAAGATTGATATTGCAGGAGTCTATTATTGTACCCACCGCCAGGCAGACAACTGTTCCTGCAGAAAACCCAAAACCGGCCTCATTGATATGGCAGTGAACAAACTTAAAAATAAAGGCTTGGAGCCGGAATTGAATCAGAGCTATTTTATCGGAGACACAATCCAAGATATAGAAACCGGAAGAGCGGCGGGCCTGAAAACCATCCTTGTTTTTTCTGGAAAAGAGAAGCCGAATAATAAAGATAAGTGGGCTATCCTTCCCGACTACACTACAAAGGATATATCTGGCGCAGTTGATTTGATCCTCAGGGTCTCTAAAGATTTATAGCTGGAGACCCCAAAAATAGGTTTTTTAAAGTTCTTGTTTTAAATGAAAATAATCATTGCTTATGCCTCTGCAGGCACAGGACACCGTCGGGCAGCGCAGGCTTTATACAATTATTTTAAGGAAAATTGCTCTACCCGCGATTTAAAAATAATAGATGCCTTACAAAAAACTAATTTTATTTTTAGGAATCTTTATAGCTGCGGCTATCTATTTTTAGTAAATCATGCCCTCTGGTTATGGCATTTTGGTTTTTGGCTAACCTCTATTAAAGCCTTTAGGCCCATCACTGGCATTTTGATTTCTATTATAAATCGGCTAAATACAAAGGATTTCTCTGAGTTTTTAATTCAAGAGGAGCCAGATTTTATTATCTCAACCCACTTTTTTCCGTTAGAGATTGCAACATACCTTAAAAGAATTCAGAAACTCAAGTCTAAACTCGTGAGCGTGATTACGGATTTCGGTATCCATCCCTTTTGGATATTAGGCGGTACTGATATGTACATCGTAGCTTCGGATTCTAGCAAGGAGCAACTAATCCTTGAAGGAATTGGAGAGAATAAGATAAAAGATTTTGGTATACCCATAGATTCAAAATTCTTAAAGCAATATGAAAGGGATATTTTATGTAAAAAATTTGCTCTCGAGCCAAATAAATTTACGATATTAATTAGTACCGGTTCTTCCGGAATAGGTAAGATTGAAGAAATCGTGGATTCGTTATATAAGGAGGTTCAAATTTTGGTTGTCTCGGCCCATAATAAAATATTATATGAAAGTTTAAAGAAGAAAAATTACCCAAAAGTGAGGGTCTTTGGATTCATCGATAATATGCAGGAGCTAATGGCTGTTTCGGATATAATTATTACCAAGCCCGGAGGCCTGACTATCTCTGAAAGTTTAGCTATGGGCCTGTTACCTATTTTTATCACCGCCATTCCCGGCCAGGAAACAGAGAATGCGAAAATTCTGGCCAAAAAATCAATAGGGCTAAATTTAAAAGACGTTGCTTCGCTCAAAGATACAGTCTTAGATTTTAGAAACCATCCTGAGAAATTGGAAAGTATGAAAGAGAAAATTAGGGAATTAAAAAGGCCATTTGCCCTAAAGGAGCTATGTAATGTTATATGCCAAGGTAGTTTTAGGGCTACCTGTTGAGGGCCCATTTGACTATAGTGCGCCTTCGCCCCTTCATAAAAGGATAAAAGAGGGTGTGCGGGTATGGATTCAATTCCGCGACAAAAGGAAATTGGGTTATGTGGTGAAAGTTACCGGAACGACAAATATCGAACATGTTAAACCCATATTAGAAATAATCGATAATTCGCCCGTATTAGATAAAAATATGCTTTTACTTACTAAAAAGCTATCCGATTACTATGGTTGTTCCTGGGGAGAGGCAATTGAGACAGCTTTGCCGGAAGGTTTAAGAAAAGGTAAAAAAATAACAAATAATATAGAAGAACGCAAGGCTCTTAAGCATAAAGATAACCAGGAGGCGAATTTAATCCATGACTTAAATAAAAGTGCAAGGTGGGATATTTATCTAAGCCAGATAAAGCAAACCATAAGTAATAATAAATCAGCAATAGTTTTATTGCCCGATATCAAATCGGTTTTAAAAGCAAAAGAAGCTGTCGCTACAAACTTAGGAATTTCGCCTGTGATTTTATATAGAAAGCAGCCCAAAGAATTAGAGGAATGGCAAAAAGTGAAAGAGTCTAAATTTAATATTGTAATCGGCACGCGCTCCGGCATCTTTGCGCCGGTTAGTAATCTGGGCCTCGTAATTATAGACGAAGAGCAGGACGCTGTTTATAAGCAGGACCGGGTCCCGCATTATCATGCCAGGGAAGTTGCATTTATGCGAATAGCAATTGAGAAAGCAAAACTGATATTGGGCAGCGCCTCGCCGTCTTTGGAAAGTTTTTATTTAGCCAAAAAAGGAAAAATCAAATATAAGCTTTTACCTAGAATTAGAGATTACCCTGTGATAAAAATTATTGATATGCGGCAGGAGCAACGTTACTTTAAACAAAGAGATATAATTTTATCCAAGTATTTACAGGATTGTATTACTCAGGCCTTAGATACCAAAGGTAAAATACTTTTATTTCTAAATCGGCGCGGTTTTGCCACTTTTGCCTCCTGCCGTAATTGCGGCACAGTTTTAAAGTGCCCGCGCTGTAATATTAATTTAGTATTTTATTTTAAAGATAATATACTAAATTGCCGTTACTGTAATTTTAAAATGCCCCCACCCCGGATTTGCCCGAGTTGTAATTCTGCTTACATACGATACCTGGGAACAGGCACAGAAAAGATAGAAAGTGAATTATCTAGGATTTTTCCACAGGCAAGAATCAGCAGATTAGATAATCTGCAGGATTGGGATATTGAGGATGCGGATATATTTATATCTAGCGCATCGATAATTAAAAGGACAGATTATAACTTTGATCTTATCGGCATCCTATCTATAGATAATTCCTTAAATCGTATTGATTTTCGCTCAACCGAGAAGGCATTTGGTTTATTGGTTGGGCTGCTTGCGCTGACTAAAGAAAAAGTAATAATTCAGACTAATTTACCCAAACATTATTGTTTCCGCGCGTTAGAAAACAAAGACATTAGTATGTTTTACGATGAAGAATTAAAGCAAAGAAAGCAATTGAAGTTTCCGCCTTACCGGCATTTGTGCTTGGTAAAATTGCGGGGAAAAAAAGAGAACAGCGTTAAAGAGGCAAGTAACGCATTATTTGATAGGTTGAATAAATACGGGGAAAGCAATAAAACCATAACGGTTGTTTCGCTTAATCCCGGCCAGCCGGAGAAATTACGCGGTAATTTCTATTGGCAGATATTGATTAAAGCCAGTTCTCCATTAAAAATAGTCAGATTCTTGAAATTACACTTAAAAAAATTCTCGCATTCAGGTATAATAGTAACGATTGACATAGGCCCTGTTTAGTCGGTTAAGGTTACGGTTACGAAGCCCGTATCGTTTATCGGTTACGTCTATCGTCTAAAAAAGACGTAACCCTAACCTAACTACGAAACGGGCAGCATTACCCTAACCGAATTACGTAACCAGACTGTAAAATAAGTAGATGAATATTGTATTCTTCGGCAGCTCACCTTTTGCAGTTCCGTCGTTAAAAGCCTTAAAAACCAGCGGGCATAAAATTAGTTGCGTAGTGACACAGGCGGATAGAAAGAAGGGGCGGGGGCTTTCTTTGGGTGGTACGGCAATTAAGATGGTTGCTGAAGAGTCTAATCTAAAAATTTATCAACCCGAACGAATTAATACATCGCAAGCTATAAGTTTATTGGAAGACTTGAGGCCAGACTTATTTGTAGTTATTGCTTACGGCCAGATATTATCTTCCGGGATTTTAAATATCCCCAAGATATTTTCTGTAAATGTCCATGCTTCGCTTCTGCCTAAGTATCGCGGCGCAGCC
>Ga0210051_1001622_pt1 | contig 22736 bp, 21 predicted proteins | sample CryGey092014_all_FD_185464 | JGI IMG/M metagenome (GOLD analysis project Ga0210051, IMG submission 185464) | Groundwater microbial communities from aquifer - Crystal Geyser CG23_combo_of_CG06-09_8/20/14_all (SPAdes) (version 2) | ecosystem: Environmental > Aquatic > Deep subsurface > Groundwater... | reverse complement strand
CCGCCTCCGGTTCCACCAAGTGTATAAGCAGGTCGGACAATAACAGGGTATCCAATTCTCCTGGCGATTTCCAGTGCTTCTTCTACAGAATATGCAAGGTCACTCTGGGGCAGAGGAATGCCGAGTTTTTTCATAGTCTCTTTAAATGCTAACCTATCTTCTCCTCTTTCTATTGCATCTGCCTGAACCCCTATGATTCGAGTGCCGTATTTTTGAAGAATGCCTTTTTTGTGTAGTTCAGAAGCAAGGTTAAGTCCTGTCTGTCCGCCGAGATTAGGAAGAAGTGCATCTGGCTTTTCCTTTTCTATGACTTTCTCAAGGAATTCTACTGTGAGAGGTTCTATGTATGTAACATCAGCCATGCCCGGGTCTGTCATAATTGTTGCGGGATTTGAATTGACAAGAACAATTTTGTAACCCATAGAGCGAAGCGCCTTACAAGCCTGTGTCCCTGAATAATCAAATTCGCAGGCCTGTCCGATGATAATAGGTCCTGAGCCAATAATCAATACTTTATTAATATCTGGAAGCTTTGACACATTGTTTCTCCTTTAAACCCAGCCGCGCAATTTCATTGCATTTGCTACACGCTGCACAGCAACCATATATGCTGCTGTTCGCATATCAACTTTTTCCTTCAGATATGTTTCAAGGACATCTTTGAATGCTTTTGTCATTTTTTTATCAAGTTGGGAATATATTTTTTCCTCATCCCAGTAGTTGCCTGTTACGTTCTGAATCCATTCAAAATAGGAGACTGTAACCCCTCCAGCATTACACAGGAAATCTGGGATGACAAAAACTCCATTTTTGTAAAGAATTTCATCAGCATCCGGCGTTGTTGGACCATTGGCAAGCTCAGACACAATTTTTGCTTTTATCATCGGAGCATTCTCTTTTGTTATTACGTTTTCAAGTGCTGAAGGAAATAATACATCCACATCCAGTTCAAGAATTTCTTTATTTGAAATCTTTTTTGTTCCTTGGAAATTAATCACTGAGCCAGTTTTCTTTTTATGCTGGAGTACTTTTTGGGGGTCAAGTCCCTCCTTATTATAAATTCCCCCTTTTGAATCAGTAATAGCGATAACTTTTGAACTAAATTTTTCACTTGAGAGTATTGCTGCGAATGAGCCTGCGTTACCATAGCCCTGAACTGCTACCGTTGCTCTCTTTAAGTCAATTTTTAAATGCCTGGCTGCTTCTCTGACAGTATAAATTCCACCCATTGCAGTTGCATCGTCCCTTCCTTCTGAACCACCAACTTCAACAGGTTTACCTGTGATTACTCCAGGAGAGTAATGTCCCTGTAATTTACTGTATTCATCCATCATCCATCCCATTATTTGTGGAGTTGTATAGACATCAGGGGCAGGAATGTCTTTTTCTGGACCTATTAGCGGTGAGATTAAATCAATATAACCGCGGCTTAACCTTTCTAATTCACCTAAGGACATTTCCTTTGGGTTACAAATCACCCCTCCTTTTCCACCTCCGAGGGGAATGTCCATCACAGCGCATTTCCAGGTCATCCATGCGGCAAGAGCTCGCACTGTATCAATTGTTTCATCAGGATGGTATCGGACTCCACCCTTGTAGGGACCGCGGGCATCATTATATTGAACCCTGAAGCCCTTGAATACTTTTACAGAGCCATCGTCCATTTTCACAGGAATAGAAATGTGGATTTCACGCATCGGTTCCCGTAAAATGCTATGCACTCCTGGATCCAGTTTTAATTTTTGCGCAGCCCTATCCAGTTGACTCTGCGCAATTTTAAAAAGATTTAATTCTTCCCCGCTACTGCTAAGTTGGCGGGTCGCCGTTGAGGTGACCTTCTCTCTACTTTGAGATTTTGTACCCATGTTACCCCTCCTTTGTTTGAGAGGCACTTCACTTCATACAAAAAAAGTGCCCTTATAACCCCATGTGTTCCGGGAATTCGGACACCATCGTCTTTTTACAACACTCCCTTGTATTGTGTTATTCCCTTATCTTAACCATTATTTTTTATAGTATAACATAAAAATTAATTTTGTCAAGCCCACGGCATTTTTTGTGGAACTCCCAAGTTTTCTTCCCAATTCTATAATTTGTGCCTTTGTCTTTTTTAATAATGGCGCGAGAATTGAAATCGGATTCCCTTCCACTCCGCACTTTGTTCCAAGTTGTACTATTTTTTTGAAAGCGGTATAATAATTCGGTCTGCAGTCAGGATAACCGCTGAAGTCAATTGCATTTGCTCCGATGAAAATTGCCCGGGCTCTGATTGCTTCAGCATATGAAAGGGCAATGCTTAAAAAAATTGTATTTCTTGAAGGAACATAGGTGGGAGGAATTCTTTTTTCTGTTTTTCCGCAGTCGATGAGCTGCCGAAAAATCTGCAGAGCAATCTCTGCCACTACAATTTAACCTATATCAATTTGGGCAACCTTATCTATTTTGCGTCCCAGAAATTTCTGCCCTGCTCTCTTGAATCTCAGGGGATTGTCACTGACAAAAAATTTATGCCAGCCATTCCTCTTTTTTCCGTTAAATAACCCCTTTTCTTCTAACACTTTTTTACACTTTTCTGCAACTGCTCTTGCAGAATCAATCACGGCTACTCCCTTTCCCATAATTTTTTTAATTACGCTTTTAAGCATGGGGTAGTGAGTGCATCCAAGAATCAGAGCATCTATTTTCTTTCTTTTTAGCGGTGTTAAATATTTTTTTGCAATTAAAAGGGTTTCTTTTCTGTCAATCCATCCTTCTTCAACGAGAGGCACAAACAAAGGGCAGGATTGTCCAAAAAGAGAAACATTTGATTTGAACTTCCTTATTTCTTTTAAGTATGCATTGCTTGAAATAGTACTTTCGGTACCTATAACTCCGATTTTTTTATTTTTAGTGCACATCAGGGCAAGTTTAACGGCAGGACCTATAACTCCTATTATGGGGATAGACGGAAATTCCGCCCGCAATTTACCAAAGCTTGTTGCAGAAGCAGTATTGCAGGCAACTATCACAATTTTAACTTTCTGGCTCATCAGAAATTTTGTATTACTGCATGAAAATTTTTTAACGGTCTGAGGACTTTTTGTCCCATACGGGACTCTCGCCGTATCCCCGAAATAGACAATATCTTCACGAGGTAAACAAGCGAAAATTTCTTTTGCAACAGTCAAGCCACCAATGCCTGAGTCAAATATTCCTATGGGTCGCTTATCCATATTAATCCCTTCAATCATTTTTCATTTTTTTCTATCTTGCCAAATCTTTCGCCGAGATTGACCTTGTCTTGTCGGTACAAACTTTTTGAATTTGGACAAATTTTTCAAATTTTAAGACTTTCAATTTTTCTGGTCACTTGATGAAGTAAATTCTGATATGGGTAGCCAGCAGGAAATTTGAGCACACTTCGATGTTCTATCCTGATCAATCTTGTAGGGGTTCTCCTACTCGTATGTAGAATAATAATAAGGTGTTTTTGCCTCAAATTCGGCAGCGCAGGTATCAACGAGTTTAAAAGTGGGTTCAATTCTGTATTTTTTGCGCAGGTTCCTTACGGCGAGTTCGTCGCAACCGAGTAAGCGGGCAATCTGAAGGTCGCTGAAACCATATTCCTTGGCCTTTCTTAATAATTCAGCTGGAATTTTCGGTTTTTGACTCTCCGACTCTCTGATTCTATGATTCTCTGACTCTTTTCTAATTTCTCCTTCCAGTTCCACAATCTGTTTTATATTGTCCAAGAACCAAGGGTCAATCTTTGTAAGATGATGAATTTCTTCAATACCTAAACCTGCCTGAAAAGCATATTTTATATAAAAAACTCTTTTTGCATTCGGCACCCTCAATCTTTCTTTTATTTCTTCCAGAGTCTGTTCGCCAATTTTTAATTTTCCATTTTGCATTTTTAATTGAACAGGCATAAATTTATCATCCAGTCCCTGTGCTCCGATTTCCAGCGAGCGCAATCCTTTTTGCAGTGCTTCTTTGAATGTTCTGCCAATTGCCATGGTTTCACCTACAGATTTCATAGAAATCGTAAGGGTAGGGTCTGAACCTGGGAATTTTTCAAATGTAAAACGCGGAATTTTTACCACACAATAGTCAAGCACTGGTTCAAATGAAGCAGGAGTTTCTTTTGTTATATCATTGGGAATTTCATCAAGTGTACATCCTACAGCGAGTTTTGCAGCTATTTTTGCTATTGGAAACCCGGTTGCCTTGCTGGCAAGTGCTGAACTGCGCGAGACTCGCGGATTCATCTCAATAATAACCATTCTGCCATTTTCTGGATTTACTGCAAACTGGATATTTGAACCGCCTGTTTCCACGCCTATTTCACGGATTACCGCAATTGCGGCATCGCGCATTTTCTGATATTCCTTATCCGTTAATGTTTGGATTGGCGCAACTGTGATGCTGTCTCCGGTATGAATTCCCATAGAGTCAAAGTTTTCAATTGAACAAATAATGACCACATTATCTTTGATGTCACGCATCACTTCTAGCTCAAATTCTTTCCATCCAATTACGGATTCTTCAATTAATATTTCACTGACCATACTTTCTTCCAGTCCCTTGGATGCAATTGTTTCAAATTCTTCGATATTATAGGCTATTCCTCCGCCTGTCCCACCGAGAGTAAAGCTCGGCCGTATTATCAGGGGGAATCCTATTTCCCGAGCAATGGAAAGCGATTCCTTTGTATTATATGCCTGCTTGCTTCTGGGTAAATCCAATCCTATCTTTAACATTGCGTTTTTGAACAATCCCCTGTCTTCGGCTTTTTTAATTGCCTGCAGGTTTGCACCTATCATTTTAACATTGTATTTTTCAAGAATTCCTGATTTGGCAGCTTTTACGGCAACGTTGAGCGCAGTTTGCCCTCCGAGGGTTGGAAGCAGGGCGTCGGGTTTTTCCTTGACAATGATTTTTTCAACAAACTGAGGCGTGATTGGTTCAATATATGTATGCTGAGCCATTTCAGGGTCAGTCATAATTGTGGCGGGATTGGAGTTAATAAGAACAACTTCAAAACCTTCGTTTCGCAGTGCTTTGCATGCCTGCGCTCCGGAATAATCAAATTCACAGGCCTGGCTTATAACAATTGGTCCTGAGCCGATAATCAAGATTTTGTGAATGTCAGTGCGCTTAGGCATAATTTTTTATTTTCCCATCATCTGCACAAATTCCTCAAATAGATATCCCGCATCATGAGGGCCGGGAGAAGATTCGGGATGGTATTGAACCGAGAAGATTGGTAATTTTTTATGTCGCATTCCTTCAAGGGTGTTGTCATAAAGGTTTATGTGTGTTATTTCTATCTCATCTTTATTTAGTGATTCAATGTCCACGCAAAAACCGTGATTCTGTGCAGTGATTGCAACCCTTCCGGTTCTCAAATCCTTAACAGGATGATTTCCACCGTGATGGCCAAACTTCAATTTATATGTTTTCCCACCAAGTGCTAATCCCAGTATCTGATGACCAAGGCAAATGCCGAATATTGCCATCGGTAGTCCATCGTCCATCGCCGATCGTATTAAATCTTTTACAGTATCCACTACATACGGAACAGCAGCGGGGTCGCCAGGGCCGTTGGACAAGAGAATTCCATCTGGCTCATACTTTAAAATTTCTTTTGCACTTGTTCTTGCAGGGACAGCAGTAATATCGCAGCCCACTGTGATGAGACTGTTTAGGATATTGTGCTTGGTCCCACAATCCAGAACAACTACCTTATAACGTGTAGGGTGTAAGGTGTTATGTGTAAGGTTAGTTTTTAAACTATTGAGCGACTGAACTACTGAGATATTTGCTTCCCATTTATATGTTTTTTCGCAGGTCACTTCTTTAACCAGATCCCTACCAATCAATCCATGGGATGCTTTCACTTTTGATATGAGACTGTCCACGTCCAGGTCTTCAGTTGAAATAACTGATTTCATTGCTCCAGCACTTCTTATATGACAGGTTAGTTCTCGTGTGTCTATTCCTTCAATACCCAGGATGTCATGTTCTTTTAAAAATTCATCAAGACTTATTTTGCCCCGCCAGTTTGAAAAAATACGACTGCATTCCTTTACAACAAATCCTTCTACAAAGGGTTTACGAGATTCAAAATCTTCAGGACTGACTCCATAATTTCCAATAAGAGGATAAGTCATACAGACAATCTGTCCCTTGTAGGAAGGGTCGGTGAGAATTTCCTGATATCCGGTCATACTTGTATTAAATACAATCTCACCAAATCTTTCACCGGTTGCACCGAATGGTTTTCCTTTAAAGACAGTTCCATCCTCTAATGCGAGAATCGTTTTCATCTATTTCCCTAATTCTTCCGTCAGTATTATTGCTTCTGCAATTTCCTTCATTGGCTTACGCATATTCATACTTTTCTTCTGGATTCGTCGGAACGCCTCTTCTTCACTTAGCCCTTGCATCCTCATCAGTATTCCCTTAGCACGTTCTACTATTTTCCTTGTCTCCAGTTCTTCCTGAATTTCCCGGGTTTTGAGCATTAATTGTGCATTTTCTATAACAACAGCAGACTGATTTGCAATAGTTGTAAGTAGATTTATTTCTTTTTCGGTAAAATTGTGCGGGGAACCCGTATAACAATTGAGCACTCCAATTACTTTGCCCTTAATACTCAAGGGTACGCTGAGCAATGAACAGAGCCCTTCCATTTCAGCAATCTCACGGTTGATATATCTTAGGTCCTTCTTGACATCGAGTACTGTGATGGGTTTATTTTCTTTTGCTACCTTACCTGCAATCCCCTCACCAAGTTTAATAGGGTCTTTCCTTCTGTAACTTTCACTCACCGATTGGGTTGTTCTAATGACAAGTTCTTTTTTTTCATTCAGAAGTAATAAAGAGCATATCTTTGAATCAACAATCTCAGCCGTAATTGAGACAATAAAATTCAGCACATCATCCAGGTATGTGTATGATGTAATTGCCTTGCCAATTTTGGAAAGTGCCTCAATCTGTTTTCCAGATGAGAGTGTTTTCATCGCCCCCCTCCAACTAAATTTTGATAGCAGGTGTGTAAATAGAATCAATCAGCGATGCACATCCCTTTTTCTGTTTTAGTTCTTCATCGTCAACGATGTTTACATCCAGCAGGTCTGTTAATCCGGCAGTGCCATTTCCTGCCAACTTTTTGTATGCCCGCAAAACTTCTGCTTTTAATTTCCTTATGTAGTGCAGAAGGAGTTCGTTCTTTTTCTGAACCACAAGGATTAGATCAACATCTGATGTGGAACCTGCCCTGTCCTCCAGTGTACTGCCGAAAATATAAACTGCTTTAATTTCACGGTAGTTATTAAGCAGATGATTGGAAATCTGGCGAGCCAGGCCATAGCGGAATGTGCTGTGAGTCCACTTATCTCCTCGACGCAAATCCGATATTCCGGAGACCCTCCAGCTTGCTTTTTCCTGGCAGAACTGAAGAGCCTCCTTTATTAAAATACTTGCTTTCATTTTAAAATTTTCTCTACTTCCTTCCAGTCAGACTCCATTACAAATGGAATACCTGAAATATCAGATGCTTCACGAGTCAATGCCACTATATCGTCTCTGGAGATATGTTTTAGGGCAAATTTTCTTGCGCCAGCCATCAACTGCTGCAGCCCGGTGGTGAGACGCTCGTAGTAGGTGTACATTCCAACGGCACCAGTAGTCATTTTCTCAAAATCCTTGCCATATTTTTCCTTCAACTTTGCTGCACCGAAGAAAACCTGGTCTAGAGTTTTACCGTATTTTTGAAACTCTGGTGGAACTTTCCCTTTCTTTACCATTTCTCCGACAGTGTTTCCAACCATTGCTGCAGCTATTGTTGCCCTGCCTATGCAGACCGCTTTAATGTAAGGTGCACCCAAAGCAAATGCCTTGAACACATGGTCCTCAAGAGAAAATCCGCCAGCCATAGCACAGGGTGGAATGTACGCACCTTTTTCATCAAGTTTCTTAAGGAATTGATAGAGCAGACACTCCAATTGCACTGTTGGAATACCCCATTCATTCATCATTCGCCAGGGACTCATTCCTGTGCCACCACCTGAACCATCAACTGTCAGCAGGTCAATTCGAGCATTGGAGGCAAATTTCACAGCCCTTGCCAGGTCCGCGGGGCGATAAGCACCGGTTTTCAGCGTGACATATTTTGCTCCCAGTTTCCTTGCCCGCTCCACTTCCTTGTAGAATCTTTCTTCATCTACCATCCCCAGTCGAGAGTGTCTCTCAAATTCCTTAAAATCTCCATCTTTGAATGCCTTCTGTGCTACAGGGTCTTCAGGGTCAGGATATACAATGTAACCTTTTTTCTTCAGTTCCAGAGCTCCCTCGAGACTGGGCAATTTAATTTCTCCGCCAATGTCCTTTGCACCCTGCCCCCATTTCAACTCTAAGGTTTCAACACCGAGTTTCTCAATGGCATACTCTGCTACACCGAGGCGCGTGTCTTCCACATTCATCTGCACCGCAAGTGTCCCATATCCCTTGTACCAATTCTTGTAGATTTTTACGCGCCTTTCTAACTCAGGAGATTTTACAACTCTCCCTTTTTTAATTTCACTCTGGGGGTCAACGCCACAAACATTCTCTCCAATCACAGCTATTGTTCCGCAAATTGCTGACCCGATGGCAATCGATTCCCAATGAAGTCTGGCAATGTCTGTGGAACCAACCGCAGCAGTGAAGTAGGGGACTTTCAATTTAATACTTCCTTTTGAACCGACTTCAGTTGAAACATCTACTGCTGGGAAAATTGCCTTATCCGAGTCCGCAGGTAAACCCACTGCTCCCACGCAGGTTCCCTGAATGTTGAAGTGGGATAAATCTACCGGATAATCCTTTTCCGAACCAGCAGTCATTTTACCAAAAGGCTGGGGATAAAGAACTTCTCTTCCCCTGATTGCGGATTTACCAATTTCACACAGACCTACGCACCCATCAAGACAGGTGACACACATTCCTGAACCAGGGTTGTAGGCAGTGCGATTCCTTGTTCCAGTTGCTGGACTTGCATTTGCTCTACTGAATGACATCTTGCCCTCCTTTTTGTTAAAAATAGATTACACAGATTCTGAAAGAGATAAGAGTGGTACTATTGTGACACTCTAAAACAAAAAAAGCCTTCCTGCTATGAATTGAATAGTTCATGACTGTAGAGGTCATTCTCTACGGAAGACATCTTCGTCGCAAAGTAATCGCTACCTTGCGTTTGGAGCAACCAATCTTGTGTTCTTAAAAAACAAAAAAAGCCTTCTCTCCCTACCTCGGGAAAGAAGGCTGCTTCGCCTTACAACACTTCATTATGTCAAAATCCATTATAGCACATTTTTATCAATTTGTCAAGTCCACGGCATTTTTTTGTTCTGAAATTTTGCTACAGGAACTATTTTGACATTTTATCGACGTGTCCCACGAGAAACAAGGTTCTGTCGCCCGAGGCGACAGGTTCTTATTTTGACATTTTATCGACGTGTCCCACGAGAAACAAGGTTCTGTCGCCCGAGGCGACAGGTTCTTATTTTGACATTTTATCGACGTGTCCCACGAGAAACAAGGTTCTGTCGCCCGAGGCGACAGGTTCTTATTTTTCTATTTCGCTTGTCAGTATTATTGCTTCTGCAATTTCCTTCATTGGTTTGCGCAGGTCCATACTTTTCTTTTGAATTTTGCGGAATGCCTCTTCTTCTGATAACCCCTGTTTCATCAGTATTCCCTTTGCGCGCTCAACCAATTTTCTTGTTTCCAGCTCTTCCTGTATTATCCTGGTCTGTACCAGTAACCTGGCATTCTCAATAACAACTGCTGCCTGATTTGCCACAGTGGTTAGAGTTTCTATTTCACCCTTTGTGAATTTGTGCGGTGTAGAAGTATAAAGATTTAGCACTCCGATAACCCCTCCCTTTACACTTAGGGGTACGCTGAGCAGTGAACAGAGTCTTTCTTTTCTTGCAATTCCCTGATGTAGATATCCGGGATCTTCTTTTACATCAGGAACAATTATTGGCTTTTCTTCCTTTGCTACTTTCCCAGCAATGCCTTCCCCGAGTTTTAGGGGAGGTTTCTTTTTATACTCTTCACTCACAGCCTGGGTTGCTTTAAGAACCAGTTCATTTTTTTCATTCAATAGCATTAAAGAACAAATCCTTGAGTGCATCACTTCTGCTGTAACTGTAACTATAAGACGTAAAATGTCCTCTAAATATAACTTTGAGGAAATTGCCTTGCTTATCTTTGACAATGCTTCAATTTGCCTGGCATAAGAAGTCTTTTTGCTCACCGTAGTTTCCCTCCTTTTTCAAATTTGTATTTGGAAATTTTTTCTTTTACAGAAACAGAGTATCTTCCTGTAAAGCAGGCGGTGCAGAATTTGCCTCCTGGAATAGGCATTGAGTCAAGCATTCCATCAATGCTTAAATAACCAAGACTATCAACGCCGATACGTTCACCTATTTCTTTTACGCCGAGAGAGGAAGCTATGAGTTCTTCCGAGGTGGGGAAGTCAATTCCATAGAAACAGGGATACCGCAGTGGAGGGCAACTCACGCGCATATGTACTTTTTTTGCACCTGCTTCACGCAGTGCTTTAATCCTTATGCAGCTGGTTGTTCCTCTCACTATAGAATCTTCAATTACTACTACGCTTTTTCCTTTTAATACTTCGCTGACCGGATTAAGTTTTATTTTAACCCCGAGGTCCCTGATTTCCTGTGACGGCTGAATGAAGGTTCTGCCGACATAATGATTTCTTACCAGTCCCATCTCAAATGGAATTCCGGACTCCCTTGCAAAACCCAGTGCTGCATAAGTTCCTGAATCAGGTACAGGAATTACAATATCTGCTTTTGCTGGATGTTCTTTTGCGAGACGCTTTCCCAGATTTTCTCTTGCAATAGAAACATTTCCTCCAAATATATTACTGTCAGGACGGGCAAAATAGATGTATTCAAAGATACAAAAAGAGTGTTTATTGTTCGTGAATGGTTTAATTGAATGCAGTCCATTCTCATCAAAAAATACAATCTCTCCCGGTTCTATTTCACGCAAATAGTCTGCATGGATGAGGTCAAGGGCGCAGGTCTCAGATGCAACTACATATGCCCCGTCAATTTTTCCAAGACATAACGGACGAAATCCGCCTGGATCTCTCGCAGCCACGAATTGGTTTTCAGCTAAAACCAATATGGAGAACGCACCTTTTAATTTCGTCAGGGAATTAGCAACTTTTTCTTTAAAATCTCCTTTGGATTTGGCAATAAGATGGACGAGCAATTCACTGTCCATAGTGGATTGGAAAATAGAACCTGAGGATTCCAGTTTTCTGTGCAATTGTATGGCATTGACTATATTTCCGTTGTGTGCTACTGCCAGTGAATTGCCGAAATATTCAACTATGAACGGCTGAGTGTTTTTTATAGTTGAAGAACCTGTGGTTGAATATCGCACATGTCCTATTGCGAACTTTCCAGCGAGGGTATTCAGGGTTCCACTTGTAAAAACTTCACTTACAAGGCCCATTCCGCGCCAGTGTCTAATGTTTTTGCCATCTGAGACAACTATTCCAGCACTTTCCTGACCCCGATGCTGGAGTGCATACAATCCTAAATATGTGAGTCCAGCAGCATCTTTATGGCCAAAAACCCCAAAAATTCCACACGAGTGTTTTATCATTTGGCTGCTTTAATAAAATTCACGAATAAAGGGTGGGGTTTGTTTGGTCTGGATTTGAATTCCGGGTGAAACTGGACAGCAATAAACCAGGGATGATTATTAATTTCCACAATTTCTGCAAGTTTCTTACCCCTGCATTCTCCTGTTATTTTTAATCCCTTCGATTCCAAAATATCTCTGAATTCATTATTCAATTCATATCTGTGACGATGTCTTTCGAAAACCAGATTCTTTTTATATGCACGGTGGGCGAGGGAACCATTTTTGATTTCGCAGGGGTATTCTCCCAGGCGCATGGTTGCGCCCTTCTGTGTTAATTTTTTCTGCTCGAGCATCATATCAATTACAGGATATTTTGATTTCGCATCGAACTCGATGCTATTTGCTCCTTTCATCCCGCATACATTTCTTGCGAATTCAATCACGGCACACTGCATTCCCAGACACAATCCAAGAAATGGAATTTTATTTTCACGTGCATAACGCACCACTTCAATTTTTCCCTCAATGCCCCTTTCACCGAAACCGCCCGGAACAAGAATTGCATCAGCATTTTTTAATTCATTCTTCAAATTTTTATTTTCTACATCCACATATTTTATTTCTGTGCTCACACCATTTGCCACACCTGCATGTGTAAGTGCTTCCCAGATACTCTTATAGGCGTCTTTGAGGATTGTGTATTTACCGGCAACAGCAACCGTAATTTTTTTCCTGCATTTTTTCATTTTATTTAATAATTTTCCCCAGTTGCTTAAATTGCTGGACTTCCCTTTTAAATTTAACATTTCCAGAATCAACTTATCCAGACCCTGTTTTTTGAGCATTACAGGAACTTCGTAAATGCTGAAGGACACATCTCTTTCTTCCAGAACCGTTTTTTCCTGAACGTTGCAAAACAGGGCAATCTTTTTCCTCATACTTTCTGTAAGAGGTCTCTCTGTGCGACATATTATAATCTGCGGTTCTATACCAATCTCTCTAAGTTTAGCCACGCTCTGCTGTGTTGGTTTTGTTTTCATCTCTTCAGCAGCACGAATATATGGTACAAGCGTTACATGAATATAACAAACATTGTCCCATCCTAAATCCAATCTGAATTGCCTGATTGCTTCGAGGAAAGGCAATCCCTCTATATCCCCGGTTGTCCCCCCAATTTCTGTAATGACCACATCGTAATTATCTGCAATTTTTTTGATTCTTGATTTGATTTCATCAGTTACATGCGGAATTACCTGAACTGTTCCTCCAAGAAATTCTCCTTTTCTTTCCTTTGTTATAATTGTGTTGTAGACCCTGCCAGTTGTAAAATTGTTGTCCTGAGTCAAATTGACATCCATGAATCTTTCGTAGTTGCCCAGGTCCAAGTCGGTTTCAGCTCCGTCATCGGTCACAAAGACTTCTCCGTGCTGAAAGGGGCTCATTGTTCCTGGGTCCACATTGAGGTAGGGGTCTATTTTCAATATATTTACGCGCAGCCCGCAATTTTTCAGTATGCATCCAATTGATGCAGCAGTAATTCCCTTACCCAGCGACGAAACAACCCCACCGGTTACAAAAATATACTTAGCCATTTTTACTCCCACTCAATTGTACTGGGTGGTTTTGAAGAAATATCATAAACCACGCGGTTTACACCTTTCACTTCATTTATAATCTGATTTGAAAGTCTTGCAAGTAAGTCATAGGGAAGGCGTGCCCAGTCAGCAGTCATTGCATCCTCGCTTGTAACTATTCGCAATGCCACAACATTCTCGTATGTCCTTTTGTCTCCCATCACACCCACAGTTTTTATTGGAAGCAAGACCGCAAAAGATTGCCACAGATTGCGATACAGTCCTGCTTTCTTCATTTCTATAATAACCCGCCTGTCAACTTCCCGCAGAACGCCCAGTCTTTCTTTGTTCACCTCTCCAATAATCCTCACAGCAAGACCTGGTCCAGGAAATGGCTGGCGACACACAATTTCTTCAGGCATTCCAAGTTTCATACCAAGTTGCCTCACTTCATCCTTGAAAAGATCCTTGAGTGGTTCAATCAATTTTAACTTCATTTTCTCAGGAAGCCCCCCAACATTGTGATGTGTTTTGATACGAGCGCTTGGTCCACCAAAGGCAGAGCAAGATTCAATCACATCAGGATATAATGTTCCCTGTGCAAGGAATTCCACTTTCCCAATTTTTTTGGCTTCTTCTTCAAAAACGCGGACAAATTCATTCCCTATAATCTTTCGCTTGAGTTCCGGGTCAGTCACACCCTTAAGTTTTTTTAGGAATCTCTTCCCTGCATCCACATATCGCAGATTCATTTTGAAATGTCTTTTGAAAACTTCCTTCACTCGTTTTCCTTCGTCTTTGCGCAATAACCCGTTGTCCGCAAAGATGCAGAATAGATTTTTACCAATTGCCTTATGAATCAAAATCGCACAAACAGAGGAGTCCACACCGCCGCTCAATCCGAGGACGACCTTACTATTACCCATCTGCGATTTAATATTTTTAATTGATTGTTTTATAAATGATTCCATTGTCCATTTGCCAGCGCATCTGCAGATTTCATAAAGAAAATTGTAAAAGATATTCTTTCCATATTGTGTATGGACAACTTCAGGATGAAATTGAACTGCCCAGATATTTCTTTCTCTGTCAACCATTGCAGCAACATCTGTATTTTTGGTGAAGGCAATTTTTACAAAACTATCCGGCACCATTAAGACAGAATCTCCGTGACTCATCCAGCAGACAAAATCCCCGGGCAAACCCCTGAATAATTCTGTTTTTGTTGATACTGAAATTCCTGTATTTCCATATTCTCCTGCTTTTGCCTTCCGGACCTTTCCACCCAGGATATCTGCTATAACCTGCATCCCGTAACATATGCCTAAGATTGGAATTCTGAGGTTAAAAATTTCTGGGCAAGGTTTAATTTTTCCTTCATATGTGCTTGCAGGCCCACCTGTAAAGATAATGCCTTTTGGAGAGATTTCTTTGATTTTCTGCAAGCTTGTGTTGTAAGGCAGGACACAACAAAATACCTTGTGTTCCCGTACTCTGCGGGCAATCAACTGTGTATACTGCGAACCGAAATCCAAAATTAAAACTGTCTCCTGCATCTTTCTCCTGCTATCTTAATAAAATTTTTTAAAAACATCACTCCATCCTTCCCGCTTTTTTCTGGATGAAACTGTGTTCCAAATACATTCTGTTTCCAGATTATTGAAGCAAATTCAACTCCGTAATCAGTGTTGGCAGCAATTACTTTGTTGTTTTGGGTCGAGGGTGTGACGTAATACGAATGAGCAAAATACATCCAGCAAGGGTCAGGTAATCCTTTCAAGATTGGAATTTCTTTTTTGCATTTGACCTGGTTCCAACCCATATGCGGTATCTTCTCTGTCCGACAGAAACGCCTGACCTTTCCTTTTATAATATCAAGCCCTTTGCAGTTACCTTCTTCGCTTTCACTAAACAATAACTGCATTCCAAGGCATATACCAAGGAATGGTTTGCCTTCTTCAATTGCTTTTTTTATAACAGGCACAATTTCATATTTTGAAAGATTTTTCATTGCCTCTCTGAAAGCACCGACTCCTGGAAGCACAATCGCATTTGCAGAGCCAATCAGGCGCGGGTTGTTGGTTACTTTTACTTTTGCGCCCATTCTTTCCAGCGCCTTGCTTATGCTATAGAGATTTCCCATTCCATAATTTATAGCCACAATCACAATATCCTCTTTAATGCGTGTCTTAAAACAAAAAAGACGCTTCTTCTCCATCGAAAAAGCGCCGTTGCTTTTGTTTTAATTATACACAAAATTAAAGATTTGTCAACTTTTAGAGCAGATGTGCTTGACTATTTAGCCCATGTGTGATATAATAGAATTTAAATACTATAATAAAAGGAGAGCGATATAAAAAATGAACATAGAAAAGAGAATCTTAATTGTTGGAATAATTTTATGTATAGTTCTTACCGTTGGCATAGCAGGTTATTCTGTTATTGAGAAAGGGTGGACATTGTTAGAAGCCCTTTATATGACGGTAATAACTGTTGCAACTGTAGGGTTTATGGAGGTTAAACCACTTTCTGATGCAGGAAGGATTTTTACTATCTTTTTGATATTTGGAGGTGCAACACTCCTGGTTTATGCAGGAAGTTCGTTGGTTGCTTTTGTAGTGGAAGGTGAACTTACAGGTATTTTATGGAGGAGAAAAATGGAAAAACAAATTTCTCAATTGAATGGTCATTATATAATATGTGGTGCAGGGAAAACTGGAAGATATGTTGTGGAAGAGTTTCTTCAAACTAGGATCAAGTTTGTGGTTATAGAAAGTAATATTGAGCAACTGAAGAAAATATTGGGATTTGAAAATTTGCTGTATATCCAGGGAGATGCAACTTCTGATGCAACTCTTCGGTTGGCTGGTATAGAGAAAGCAAAAGGACTTGTTAGCGCACTGCCAGAAGACAAAGATAATTTGTTTGTTACCCTTACTGCAAAAAGTATCAACCCGAACCTGCGCATTGTTGCAAAGGCTGCAGAGGAGGAAACGGGCTATAAATTGAAGATAGCAGGTGCAAGTTCTGTGGTTTCCCCTAATTATATAGGGGGTCTAAGGATGGCATCAGAAACAATTCGACCCACAGTAACATCTTTTCTTGATATAATGCTCAGGGATAAAGATGCGAGGTTAAGAATAACAGAGACCCGTGTTGGAGCCAGCTCCAAATTTGTGGGCCAAAAACTCGGTGAACTTGAGATACGCCAGAAAACAGGCGCGCTTGTGCTCGCAATCAAAAAAGGTGATACAGGTGGCTATATTTATAATCCCCCTGTTGATGAAAAAATGCAAAGCGGAGATACATTGATAGTTATGGCAACGCCAGAACAGATGGAAAAACTTAAAGAATTTACGGAGGCGGAGTAGTTAAAAATTGGTTCGCTAGGTATTGACACAGGCTTTCGTTATCATTTCTGAGAGGATTATGATTGTAATTGGTTTGACAGGTGGTGTTGGGGCAGGAAAAGACGAAGCTGCCAGAGTTTTTAAAAAAATGGGTGCAGTGATTATAAATGCAGATGAAGTTGGACACAGACTTCTTGAGAAGAGCACCCCGGTATATCAAAAGATAGTAAAATTATTCGGCTTGGGAATTCTAAATCCTGATGGAGAAATAGACCGCAGGAAACTTGGTAAAATAGTCTTTGGCAATCGCAGGAAACTCAAATTATTAGATAGAATTATACATCCGCTGATGGAAAAAGAGTTTAGAAGAAAGTTAATAGAATACAGAAATAAAGGTGTGAAAACTGTCGTTCTCAATGCAGCTGTTCTTTTTGAGGCAGGATGGGATAAATTGGTTAAGAGAACAATTCTTATCACTGCTCCAGAGGAATTGCGGATAAAAAGACTTCAAGAAAGAGGTATTGATAGAAAAAAAGCAATTGCAATAATTTTTTCCCAGTGGAGTGACGCAAGAAGAAAGAAGAAAACAGATTTTATAATTGAAAATGACGGTTCAATTGCAAGGTTGAAGAAAAGAATAACTGATTTATGGCAGGTTCTTTTGCAATCTGTGGTCAGGAGGTTTTCAATGTTTACACAGGCAAAGAGGTTGCAGGTTTTGCCGCCATATCTGTTTGCAAAACTTGATAAGATGAAATCGGAAGCAATAAAAAAAGGTGTTGATGTGATAAGTTTTGGCATCGGTGACCCGGACATTCCCACACCGAGGCACATTATAAAAGCACTTCAAAAAGCAAGCGAAAACTCTGAAAATCACAGGTACCCTTCTTATGAAGGAATGCTTTCTTTCAGGCAAGCAGTGGCAAAATGGCACAGAAAACGTTTCGGCGTAAGACTTAATCCTGAAGACGAGGTCCTTTCACTCATAGGTGCGAAAGAAGGTATAGGACATATTCCACTCGCGTTTATAAATCCGGGTGATGTTGTGTTTGTTCCGGAACCAGCCTATCCGGTATACAGAATTGGAACCATTTTTGCAGGCGGTATGCCATATATGATGCCATTGCTGGAAGAAAATAGCTTTCTGCCGGATTTTTCCAAAATTCCATCAAAAATTTTAAGACGTGCAAAAATGATGTTCATAAACTATCCGAACAACCCGACCGCAGCCATTGCACCGAAAAGTTTTCTTAAAGATACAGTAAGATTTGCAAAAAAGAACAACATCATTGTCTGTTATGACAATACATATTCAGAGATGACTTTTGATGGTTATAAGGCACCCAGTATCCTTCAGGTTCCGGGAGCAAAAGATGTCTGCGTTGAATATAACTCACTTTCAAAAACTTACAATATGACCGGCTGGAGAATCGCGTGGGCTTGTGGAAATAGGGAAATTATTGCTGGACTTGGCAAAATTAAGACAAATTTGGATTCAGGTGTTTTTCAGGCAATTCAGGAAGCAGCAGTTACCGCGCTTTCCTCAAGCCAGGAATGCGTGAAGAAAAATTTAAAGATTCTTCAGGAAAGGCGAGATATTCTTGTCAGCGGTCTTAAAAAGTTGGGGTGGAAAGTAAATTTGCCCAAAGCCACTTTTTATGTATGGACTTGTCCCCCGCGTGTTGCTTTCGCACTTCCAGAGTGCCTACTTTCGGTCAGAAAGCAGCGGGGGGCGAGGAAACTTTCCTCAGTACAGATGTGCGAAAAACTTCTTTCAGATTGCGGAATCCTTGCTACACCAGGGGTTGGATTCGGTCCATCAGGCGAGAGCTATCTCCGTTTCGCTTTAACCGTTGATAAAAAAAGAATCCGGGAAGCAATTGATAGAATGAGGAGGAAGTTGTGAATTTAGAAGAGCAGTGGGAAAAAGCACTTGGTTCTACCCAGGTATTGAGGTTCCGGCTGCCTCACCTGGCTACTCTGCATAGTACAGAAGTTCCGTACATTTTCCTGGCGGAGTCGCTGGTAAATTTAGGGGACACTGTTGTGCGCCGCGGCAAGGTTTTAGTGCATAAGCCCGCGATTATACTTCCGGGAAACCTGCCACAATTTGAGGGTTTTGGATTTGAGGATAATTTGAACGTAAATGAAGAAACACTAAAGACATTTTTTCTGGTAAGGGGTATTTCATTTCCATCTTTAAAATTCAAAAATGAAACTTCAAAGGTGGATGTTTATGAAGGTTCGCTACAAAAAGCAATAGAGCATTTTAAGGATAAACTGGAAAGGTCCGAAGATGTGCATGTCGGTTTAATCGTAGGTACTGCAGATTGCTGGCAGTTTTCTATAATTATTTATGCAGGGATGCTTATGGCTAAATCCGTAGATTCTGATTTGAAATTGTTTGAGGAAAAATTAAAAAAATGGCAGAACGATTAATAGTGGACACACTGGAAAAGGAACTTCAATGGGTGAAGTAGAATGGGACAGGAGATTAAAAAAATTTATTTTTGTGGACCTGGCACTTGCGCTGCTTTCTGTTTTTTTTCGGTACGCTGGTTGTTATAAAAATTTTTCCCCGTATACTATTTTTAAATCCGTGGTTGTCTCTTCCGGGTGCGATAATCTGTGCTGTGAAACCGATTTACGTTTTCTGGTTTAAGGATGAGTTTCCTGAAAATGCCCACACTGAAAAAGGAATCGGTTGGACCAGGCGCACCAGAAAATTCATACTTTTTGACGAAAAAATGGCCCAGGGGTCACTCGCTCTTTTTGTAGTAACGCTTGCAAAGTATTATCCAGAGGTATTCAGTATGAGCCTGTGGCTTTCGATTCCGCTGACGATAATATGTGCCTATTACCCGCTGTGGGTGTTCTGGGTGAAAGATGAACCAAACAAATGAAATTATGACCTTTATGATAAATATTAAGGACAAATCTTGACAAATAGTCGTAATTGGGTTATAATACATCTAAAAGTCTATTTCATTTAATTAGCAAAATGGCTAAAAAACTGAATTGGTATATTATTGAAAATGAACTGATAAAGAAGGGCTTTACTATCTTTACCCCGAGAGACCTTCAAAGATTATTCCATACTTCTGAAGTCTCCATAAGGTTCCTTCTGCACAGATATTTTATGAAAGGAATGGTAGGCAGACTTCGCAAAGGATATTATTTTTTTCCATCTTCTCCCCCTTCCGAACTGCAGACAGCAAATGCTCTCTATCGTCCTTCATATATTTCCTTTGAATATGCACTCGCTTTTTACCATATTATTCCTGAGGCCGCATACTCTGTTACTTCGGCAACAACAAAGCCAACACGCATTTTCCAGCCTCAAAACAAGACTTACGAATATCGGACCATAAAAAAGGAAGTTTACTTTGGATATATTCCACACAGGATCGGAAACGTTGTTGTGCTTATTGCTGAACCTGAAAAAGCACTGGTGGATTATATTTATTTTGTAGCACTGGGCAAAAAAACATTAAACGAAAGGTTTTTATTTAAAGGATTACAGACAAAAAAAATTATGAAATATGCAAAAGTCTTCAAAAATAATAGGTTGCTTGAACTTTTAAGGAAAATTTTATTATGACACACCCACGACGTTTGTCTAACGAGAAACAAGGTTCTTGACCCGCCACTAATTATTGGCGGGGAAAGGTTCTTATGATTACTCTAGAGTTTTTGGAAAATGTTTCTGTAAAAAATCAAACCAACGTTGTCAATGTTATCCGTGAATATTGTCAACATCTTTTTCTGTCATATTTTTATCAAGAAGATGATTCAGAGCAAGTACTTTTTAAAGGAGGGACAGCATTAAAAATTATTCATCAGAGCCCCCGGTTTTCAGAAGACCTTGATTTTTCTGGATTCAGTATTTCGTTTAAAAAAATTGAAGATTTATTGGAAACCATTTTATCAAAAATGGAAGGTGAAGGAATTGAAACGGATATTGTTGAATCAAAAAAAACAACAGGTGGATATCTTGGAGTAATTCATTTTCAAATTTTTTCATATTCACCACAGATCCAGTTGGAGATTTCTCTAAGAAAACAAACTTCTGTTAAAGGAGCAACTGCCTTGATACATAGCGAAATCCTTCCTCCATATACTCTTATTTATCTTCCTGACCATATGTTGATAAAAGAAAAAATTAATGCATTGCTGGAGCGTCAAAAACCAAGAGATTTTTTTGATCTATATTTCATATTACGCAGCCGAATTCCAGGCGTAGAGAAAATCAGGCGAGAGGGTGGATTAAGGCATAAGATTTTAAAGATATTAGAAGAAAAGAAGATTGATTTTAAAACCGAGCTGAGTATTTTTCTACCGAGAAGTTACCATCGTCTGTTACCAGAATTTAAAACCATATTAAAAAAAGAAGTGGAAAAGTGGATGTGAAACAAAATCTGCCAGGACACAAATTATGAAAAAAGTGGTGATAATCGGCGGTGGGGCGGCAGGGATGATGGCGGCAGGCCGTGCAGCTGAATGCGGGGCAAAAGTCACTCTGCTGGAGAAGACTGATTCCCTGGGCAATAAATTGCTGATAACAGGAAAAGACAGATGCAATTTTACCAATACCGCACCGCTTAAAGAGTTCATTGCGAAATTCGGTAAAAAGGGAAGTTTTCTCTACCATGCTTTTTATAATTTTTTTAATGAAGACTTGAGAGAATTTTTTAAGAAGTTTAACGTTCCTTCAAAGGAAGAGCGAGGCGGAAGAATATTTCCACAGTCCGACAAATCTGAAGATATACAGGGAGCACTTGTTCATTATATTAAAAAATCAGGCGTAAAGATATTGTTAGGGAAAAGTGTAAAAGAAATTATCCGACGCGGCAAAAGTGTCTGTGCAGCGAAGACTAAAGACGATGAAATTATAGAATGCGACAGAGTGATTTTATGCACAGGTGGGATGTCTTATCCGGGGACAGGTTCAGCGGGAGATGGATATAGAATAGCAAAAAAATTAGGACATACCATTGTCCATCCGCGCGCTGCACTTGTGCCGCTTGACACAGTTGAAAAATGGACAAATGAATTATCTGGCTTGACGCTTGAAAACATAAGTGCTAAAGCAATGTATGGACAAAAGAAGATTTGTGAAGAATTTGGGGATATGCTCTTTACTCATTTTGGAGTTTCAGGACCGATAATACTTTCAATGAGCAAAAAGATTGCCGAAAGTCTGGAAAGTGGAAAGGTGTTTTTGCATATTGATTTAAAACCAGCGCTCAGCTTTGAAAAGTTGGATTTAAGAGTTCAAAGGGATTTTGTGAAATATTCAAACAAGGCATTCAGGAATGCCCTCGATGATTTACTCCCCAAAAGTCTGATACCTATAATTGTTAGACTTTCAAATATCCTTGAAGACAAACCTGTTCACTCGGTTACGAGAGAAGAAAGGATTAAATTGGTAACGCTGTTTAAAGACCTGAGACTTGAAGTTTCGCGTGCACATCCTATCGAGGAAGCAATTATAACAAGTGGCGGAGTGGCACTGGAAGAAGTTGACAATCATACAATGGAGTCAAGACTTGTGAAGGGATTATATTTTGCAGGTGAGATTCTTGATTTAGATGCGCCAACCGGTGGTTATAACCTCCAGATGGCATTTTCGACAGGAATGCTGGCTGGGGAAAGCGCAGCGAAATAGGGTAAAAAATGGAAAATAGATATAGAAATAAAATAGAAGAATCAGAGGCAGTCTATTTAAAAAGACTCAAAAAGATGAGTGGAGAAGAAAAGTTAAAAATTACATCTGATTTATTCGAAGTAGTTAAGGAGATTGCCCGGGCAGGAATTCTATATCAAAATCCCGATATTTCTAAAAATGGAATTGAGAGAGAATTGAAGAGGAGATTCGGCAAATGACCCAGATGGATGTGTTGTTGATTGTAACAAACACTTTAAACCAAATAGGAATTCCATATATGCTTACAGGAGCTTATGCCGTAAGTTTTTATGGCAGACCCCGGACTACTCACGACATAGATTTAAAAATTTTAATTAATGATACAGAGATTGAAAAAATTTATGATGCTTTTAAAGAAAGTTTTTATATTGATAAAGAAATGATAAAACAGGCAGCAAAACGCAATCTTATGTTTAACATTATTCATAATGAAACACAGACTAAAAT
>Ga0210051_1001619_pt1 | contig 22739 bp, 22 predicted proteins | sample CryGey092014_all_FD_185464 | JGI IMG/M metagenome (GOLD analysis project Ga0210051, IMG submission 185464) | Groundwater microbial communities from aquifer - Crystal Geyser CG23_combo_of_CG06-09_8/20/14_all (SPAdes) (version 2) | ecosystem: Environmental > Aquatic > Deep subsurface > Groundwater... | reverse complement strand
AGGAAATACTTTCTATATTTCGTTCTGCCGCTTATATAGGTATAAGGCTTTACTGGATAGAGCCAGCACTCTGGGATATAAAGGGGAAAGAGTCAGGTCTATCTTTATTTAAGATGTTTGGAGGAAGTGAAGAAAAGATAAAAGTTTATGCCTCAACCGGAGAGCTCCATAAGCCTGAGGTAAGAGCAGAGGAGGTAATAGCTCTGCGGGATGGAGGATTTAAGGCAGTTAAATTAAGAGTGCATAGTGAGAATATAGAAGATGATCTAAAGATAGTAAAAAAAGTAAAGGAAGCAGTGGGGGATACTATTGATCTGATGGTAGATGCAAACCAAGCCTGGAGGATTGAAGTATTTGGTAAAGTAAAAAGATGGAGTCTTGACGATGCTCTTTATTTTGTTGATGCTCTATCTTCCCTGGGGATTAAGTGGCTGGAAGAGCCTCTGGATATGCATGATTTTGAAGGACTCTCTTCCTTAAGAAAAAAGAGTAAAATCCCTCTTGCTGGTGGGGAGATGAATTTTGGCTTGCCTGAATTTAAGGAGATTATTAACCATCAATCTTATGATATACTCCAGCCGGATGCTACTTTATCCGGAGGAATGACTTTAAGCAAGGAAGTAATCTCCTTGGTAGAGAAGAATAATCTTAAATTCTCTCCTCATACCTGGACTAACGGGATTGGTCTTTTAATTAATCTCTCTCTACTTGGTGCTTACTCCCAGGATAAGATTTTGGAATATCCTCTTGAGCCGCCCGGCTGGACTCCCCAGGTAAGAGATGGCATACTTAAAGAACCTATACTTGTTGACCGGGAAGGATATGTATCTGTCCCCACTGAGCCCGGAATAGGTATAAATATTGATGAAGAAAAACTAAAGAAGTTCTCTGAGTTGATTTATGAGGTTTGACAAATGTAGGGGCAGGTCGTTTGCTCTCATCAGGTTGAAGCAGAGGCAGGAACCTACCCGCTGGTGGCTCTAGCCAACGAGAATGGAGCTAACAAGGGTATGATTTATTTTGAAAGGAGGTGATAAACTGTGTCTAAAGTTTCTGTTGAACTTGATTTCAAACAAATTGAAAGTATGGTAGAAAGACTTGATACCAATAGCAAGATTAAACTTATTAACAAGATTGCTCGGCAAACAAGGAAAGATCGCTGGGGTAGACTGGCAGATAATATTCGCCAGCAATTTGCAAAAAATCCAATATCTGAACAGGAAATAACTCGAATATGTACAAAAGTAAGGCGAGAGAGGTATGAAAAAGGAGGTAAATTGATTATGGTTAGAAAGTTAGTTAGTGTCGGAGTCTTTTTCTTTGTAGTCGGGGTTAGCCTCAGTCTTTATGCTAACTCTTATAAAGATACAGCTAGGTTGATAAGTAAGGCTAATGGACTTATTGACAAGGCTCTCTCTTCCCAAGATTGTGATTACTACTTTTCTGCGGATAAGGATTTGAATAAGGAAGTAGCTCGGAAGGTCTCCCGTTTTAAAAATAAGGAGAAGCAAGCTTTAGGCTATATGATTTTAGGTTACTGCTATGCAAAGATGAAGAATAAGGGTAAGTATTTTGATGCTCCCACCTGGAATCGGGAGAAAGCAAGTGTGTGGAGAGCTCCAGGAAAAGGTAAAAAAGATAAATGGAATAGCCTGGATAGGGCAATAAAATACTTTGAGCAAGCAGATAATTGTATTAAAGAGCTTCCTTCTAAGAGCAAAGGGAATATTTATTTCTTGTTAGGGATAGGTTATGATTCTTTAAGACTACAAGTTGAGGAGAAGGATAAAGAAAAGAGAAATAAACTACATAAAAGGGCTTTAGAATACTTTAAGAGAGCGAGTGATAATAAGACAGAGATAAAGGATGCTGCCCGCCTTGTTTCTATGTATAAAGGATTAGACCCTCTTCTCAATAAAAGCCCCTTCTCTTCCTCTCAATTAGGGGAGCTGACTAATAATCTAATTAACATTATATTGGGAGGACTTGAAAGCAGTAAGCTCTGGGGAATGGTAACTTACAAAGGGTGCGCTTGCTCTTGGTGAGAAGCTGACAATCGGTAGCCGCACCCTTTAGGCAGGTGGGAGACATCTCCTGATGTCGATTATCCTTGTCCCTGCGAAAGCAGGGGAAGGTCAGGAGACCTTTCCCACAATCAAAAATCTCGCAGGCCACCCCTGATTGAATCAGGGGCTTGTCCCTGCGAAAGCAGGGGCTGCGGCTACCATATTAGATGTTCTCGGATAGCCTGCTGGCATTTATTGAAGGTAAAATAAAGCAAAATGTTAGCGGAATAAAGGAGTGACACCCGTCAGGGTGTTATAAAAATGTGGGGCTTGACCCATCTGTTTAAAGGTAAGAATAACAGATGAAGAAAAAAGCAATTGTCTTACTTTCTGGAGGTCTTGATTCTACAGTCACTCTATACTGGGCAAAGAGTAAGGGACATCTCCCTTTTTGCTTAATCTTTGATTATGGGCAGAGACATAGAAAAGAAATCTTTAGAGCAGTAAAGGTTGCTGAGGAAATAGATTGTCCCTACCAAGTAGTCAGGTTTAAGCTACCCTGGGGAGGGAGTGCTTTAACTGATAGAGGGCTCTCAATTCCTGAGGGTCGAAGATTAGATGAGATGAGAGGTGAGATACCAGCTACTTATGTTCCTGCCCGCAACACTATCTTTCTTTCTTTTGCTCTCTCTTTTGCCGAAGCAATTGGGGCCGACTCTATCTTTATTGGTGCTAATGCTCGGGATTATAGTGGCTATCCAGACTGCCGACCAGAATATTATCAAGCTTTTAGGGAAGTAGCTCAGCGGGGGACAAAGTTTGGTTTGGAAGGAAAGAAGATTGAAATTTACACTCCTTTGATTCACAAGAGCAAAGCTGGGATTGTAAAGTTAGGGGCAAAGTTAAAAGTCCCTTTTGCTCTGACCTGGTCGTGTTATAAGGGAGGGAGAAAGCCTTGCGGAAGATGTGATAGCTGTCTTTTGCGCAAAAAGGGCTTTCAAGGAGCAGGCATTAAGGACCCCTTATAAATAAAAATCCAAATTCCAAAATCCAAATGTCAAATGAATTCCAAAATCCAAATACTACCAAATCCCAAACAAATCCCAAATTCCAAATCCCAAATCTCAATGCCACCTCCCATATACCATATACCACCTCCCATCTCCCACCTCCCACCTCCCACCTCCCATCTCCCATATACCATCTACCACCTACCACCTAACACCTATCACCTGTTTTTGGGGGGAAGATTTATGAGAAGGATTAAAAGCTCTTTACTGAAAAGTGTAGGTCTTTGTTTAGCTCTTTTTGTTTTCTCTCTTTTTGATCTGGAGTGCGACAACCATGTTGTTGCAAATAGGACCAACTGTTGTGGAAAAGGTCTTCTAACCCTGATGGGCGTGCAAAAGTTAGAGGCTAAGGAGGGGGATAGCAAGATAGGAGAATTCCGCCAGCATTTTGAGAAAGAGAAGAAAGAAGAGGAAGGAAAGAAGAAAGAGAAAAAGGAAGAAAAGAATGTAGTAAAGAATTTTTTTAAGTATTTTAAAGAGAAAGAACCAAAGAAAGAAGCTTATACTCCTCCGGTTTCTCGTTACCACCCCGATTATTATTACAATTATATAAATAATGTGCGTTTTTCTCCGGGTGGAGCTATCTTAAGAGAGCGTTCGAAGGTTCCCCTTGCTCTTACTTATGCTGATATTGAGCAAAATAAAGTTGCCTTAAGTTATCATTACGGCCGGGACAAGGAGGATGAATTAAGACTTTATAATTATGCCTTATGTTTTGGCTTGTGGAACTATGGAGGATTAGGAGTTAGCCATTTTAAAATAAAGGAAGGAGAAGGAGAAGATTATTCTTCCTTAAGCACTACCGATATCTTCTTTAAGGGGCAATTTACCAAAAGCCAGTATAAGAGAGCAAGTCTGGGTATAACTTTGGGTCTAAAGACTTTAAACTTTTCTGCTCTTGATGATAGCGGAGAAAGGGAGCACTTGAATACTCTTGGTTTGGGAATAGGTGGGACTTTAAGTTTTCCCTTCTTAAGATATTTTATCGGGCATGGGATGATTAGTGCATCTTCTATTGAGGGCTTAAGCCTGATTGATTATGAATATGGAGCCTCTCTTCAGTTAGCTCCCAATGTTAATCTTGATCTTAGCTATCGTGCTCTTCAGATTCCTGCCGCAACCCTGGGCGGGGTAAGGTTTGGGATGGAGTATAAGTTTTAATTCAAAGAACTCAAAGAACTCAAAGAACTCAATAAACTCTGTTTATCGTGCCGGTAGGAGGGCATTTATGCCCGAAATTGTGGGAAAGGTCTCCTGACCAGAAATGTGGGAGAGGTCTCCTGACCTCGATTGTCGACATCAGGAGATGTCTCCCACAATAGGCACTCCTACAGGCACTCCTACCAACTCAATAAACTCAATTATGGTGCATTGTCAACAAAATAATGCTTGCATTGATTACAACGATTAACTGATAGATTACAGTGATTTACCAACGATCTCTTAATCTCTGTAATCGGTGTTTTAATCGCCGTAATCACAGCGTTATTTATTTAACAGAGCATTATGGTGAGATGAAATGCAAGAGATTGTTTTGGCTACCCGGAGTAAGGATAAGATAAGGGAGATAAAGGCTATACTAAAAGACCTAAATCTTAAGATATTTTCTTTATCTGATTTTCCTTCCTTCCCTGAGATTCCTGAGGAGGGCAGGACTTTTGAAGAAAATGCAATAAAGAAGGCAAGAATTAGTGCTGATCTTACTCAGAAGATCTCTCTTGCTGATGATTCCGGCCTCGAAGTAGATGCCTTAGGTGGAAAGCCAGGAGTTTATTCTTCTCGCTTTGCCGGGGAGAAAGCTGATGACCTAAAGAGAAATAAGAAGTTGCTTAAATTAATGGAGGGGGTCTCTCCGGATAAGAGGACTGCTCGTTACCAATGCGTAATTGTGATTGCTAAACCTCAAGGAGTGTCAAATAAAAGTTTGACAAATGGAATAAAGGCTCCTAAGGGGGTAAAGATATTTAAGGGTAGCTGTGAAGGGTTGATTGGTAATGAGCTAAGGGGAAGTTATGGTTTTGGTTATGACCCCCTATTTATTGTGCCTGAATATAATTGCACTATGGCTGAGCTAAAGCCAGAGATAAAAAACAAGATTAGCCACCGGGCTAAAGCTCTTGAAAAGGCTAAAGAATTTTTAGCTAATTGGGTCTGACCCCGAATAAGAGGAGGTGGAAAGAAGAAATGAAGTGCCCAATGTGTGGTTATGAGAACAAAGAGGGGGCAACATATTGTTTGATGTGTTATAAAGTTTTAAAGGAGGAAGAGCCTGAGGAATTTACAACCATGAAAAAGATGGTTGCTGTTACTACTCCTACCATTGAAGGCAAAAGAGTTGTTGAATATATAGGAATTGTAACTGGAGAAGCAATCGTCGGCGTTAATATCTTCAAAGATATATCTGCCTCAATTAGAGACATTGTTGGTGGTAGGTCCGCCTCTTATGAACGAGAATTACTTGATGCCCAGCGTATAGCAGTAGAAGAGATGAAAAAAAGAGCATTGATAAGAGGGGCTAATGCAATAATAGGAGTAGACCTTGATTATGAAACTATAGGTGCTATGTTAATGGTTACTGTAAGTGGAACTGCAGTTAAAGTGGAGTAAAAATGGAGATAATAGAAGAGCTCTCTTTATTAATTGAATCTAAGTATCCGTTAATATTTTTTCAGAATTATGAAGAGAAAAGAGCAGAAGAGATTATAATAGAGGTAGCCAGGATAAGAAATAGTCCGTTATTTATTTGGAGTGCTACTACTGGTCTTTTTCAAACTGATATTGGCAACCCAATTTATAACACTAATGCTCCATTATCAGCACTTGCTAATATCTATAAGTTAGAAGCATTATACTTGTTGAAAGATTTTCATCATTATATAAAAGAACCGCTTATAGCCAGGAAACTTGTAGACCTCTCCTATATCTTTAGTCAGACAAAAGGTGCAGTAATCTTTTCTTCACCAACTCTGGATATACCTCCTGAATTAGAAGAGCAAATAGTTAAAATAGAACTTAAGCTTCCTTTAGAGGAGGAGTTACTTAAGATAGTAACAAAAACTGTACGGACATTGCGTAAAGAGAAAGATTTCTTAATCAATTTAGATGAAGAAAATCTATCTGAACTTGTCCGCAACCTAAAAGGATTAACATTAATGGAAGCAGAAAGAGCAGTCTCACGAGTAATATTAGAAGACAGAAAACTAAATAAAGAAGATGTAAGGAATATCTTAAATGCAAAAAGGGAAATTATAGAACGAGAAGGTATTATTGAATACTTTAATCCCGAAGATACCCTGGGCACAATTGGAGGAATGGATAATTTAAAGAGGTGGCTTGCAAAAAGGAAAGGAGCATTTACTAAAGATGCAAAAGCACTTGGATTAAGACCACCAAAAGGTATCTTACTTATAGGTATTCAAGGTTGTGGTAAAAGTTTAATTGCAAAGAGTATAGCAAAAGAATGGGGATTACCACTGCTTAAACTTGACCCCGGTAAGATTTATGATAAATACCTTGGTGAGTCAGAAAAGAGTTTCTATCGGGTAACACATTTAGCCGAAAGTCTTTCACCAGTAATTATGTGGATTGATGAAATTGAGAAAGGGTTTTCTTATTCATCTTCAGGTAGCGAAGACTCCGGTGTTTCACAAAGAATATTTGGTGCTTTTCTATCCTGGCTTCAAGAGAAAGAAAAACCAGTATTTGTTGTAGCAACTGCTAATGATATTTCGGCCTTACCATCTGAACTCTTACGCAAAGGTAGATTTGACGAGATATTCTTTGTAGACTTACCGACCGAGGTAGAAAGAGAAGAAATATTTAAAATTCAACTGAAGAAAAGAGAGCAAATACCAGATGACCTAAATTTAAAAAGATTAGCTCAAGCAACAGATGGATTTAGTGGAGCAGAGATTGAACAAGCAATAATTTCTGCATTATATAGTGTCTTATCTACATCAGGTAAACTTACTACTGAGGTGATTGAACAAGAGATAAGAGAAACAAAACCACTTTCAGTAACTATGAAAGAAAGAATTCAACAATTAAGGGAATGGGCAAAAGAAAGGACTGTCCCTGCTCGTTGAAAAGAGTTTAGTAAATGTGAAGCTTGTCATTGCAGTGAGCCGAAGAATGTCATTGCGAGCCGAAGGCGAAGCAACCTCAAAGCGAAGGGGACTGAAAGGAGCGTGGCAATCTGACACAAAGTTACTTCTGGTAGTTTTCAAAGAACAAAAATCTCTAAAAAAACTCTTGACTTAATTTAGGAAATCTAAATACTTAATCGGCATTTAGGGAATCGTCTGTCTGGAAGGGAGGATTTAAGATGAAAGAAAAGGTCTCTTTAGTCCGATGTGAAGATTATTCTGAAGAGAATGTAGAGGATGCTCTTAGAGAAAGCCTAAGTTTAATTTCGGGGATAAAAAAGTTTGTCCAAAGAGGGGATAAAGTCTTGCTTAAAGTTAATCTCCTTATGCCCCGAAAGCCTGAGGCCGGGATAACTACTCACCCGGCAGTTATGAAGGCTTTAGCTAGGATGATAAAGGAGCGAGGGGCAGAGGTAATGATTGGTGATTCTTCAATGTGGATGACCAATAAAGCATTAAAGCTCTGCGGTGTGGAGGAGGTAGCTAGAGAATTAGGAGTAAAGGCAGTAAATTTAGATACCTTCAGGCCAAGAAAGGTTAAGATAAAGGGAGGGAAAGTTTTAAAGGAAGTATACATTCCTTCTCTTGCTCTTGATGTAGATGTCTTGGTCTCTGTTCCCAAACTTAAAGCCCATGAGCTCACCTCCTTAACTGGGGCAGTAAAAAATTTATTGGGACTTATCCCTGGAAGGCTTAAGACCGAGGTTCACAAAACTGCTCCTGACCCAGAAAGCTTTAGTGAAGCTCTACTTGATATTTATTCAGTAGTTAAGCCCTCATTTGCAGTTATGGATGGAGTTATCTCGGTAGAAGGCTCAGCTGGAGTAGGAGGAACAAGGAAAGTAGGAGTAATCCTTGCTAGTGATAATCTTCTGGCCTTAGATACCGTGGCTGGTGCTATTATTGGATATAAGCCTGAGGATTTACCGGTAAATAGGATGGCTAAGAAGAGGGGATTAAAAGGGGTATCTTTGAAGGAGATAGAGGTCTTGGGGGAAGAAATATCGGAGGTAGCTGAACCAAGGTTTAGAAAACCTTCGCGCCTTATTCGCCTCCTTGGTTCTTTTCCGGCCCTTAACCCGTTTTTTACTAATGATTATAAGCCTGTTCTTAATCGCAAGAAGTGTATAAAATGCGAAATATGTATAGAGCATTGTCCAGTAGGAGCAATAAAGGCGGATGATGAGGGGTATCCTGAGTTTGATTATGATAAGTGCATTCAATGTTTCTGCTGTCGGGAAGGATGTCAGGCTGGAGCAATTGAATTGCAGGAATCACTGCTGGCTAAGATGATATCAAGAGTGATGGCGGGATGAAAATTTTTCCTGCCTCTTGGCCTAGTGAGAGTACATCCTGGCAACATATCAACTACTTTGAGATTAAGGTGAAGCTCGGTGAGTGATCTGTCTGTAGAATCAATGTCCTAGGAGTTTTTCAATTCAGGTTTAACCCCAACCTCTTTGCATTTTCTTGACATTTGTCTTGTTTTATGCTATAATATTCTTGTTAACACCTAACACCTAAGATGAGGCAATAGGCAATAGCCAAAAGACTTCTACAGGGCTTTAGCCCATAGTTTACTTCTACCGCACTTTAGTGCAGGGTCTTTAGGGCTTTAGCCCATAGTTTACTTCTACCGCACTTTAGTGCAGGGTCTTTAGGGCTTTAGCCCATAGTTTGCTTCTACCGCACTTTAGTGCAGGGTCTTTAGGGCTTTAGCCCATATATAGGGACTAAAGTCCCTCTACCCTCGGCTAAAGCCGGGTAGAAGGAAAACTAACAACTAACAACTGGTAAAGTCCAAATGTCAAAGCTCAAATGCCAAATGAATGTCAGAGCCCAAATGCCAAATTAAAACTAACAACTAAAAACTAACACCTAACACCTAGTAAGAAGTGAGGCGATAAGTAATGAAGGGTTTAGTTATCGCGGCTGGTGATGGGACAAGATTGCACCCTTATACTAAAAAGAAGTGTAAGGCATTAGTCCCTCTTTTAGGTCTTTCTTTAGTAGAAAGAGTAATCCTTTCGGCTAAAGAGGCGGGAATAAAGGAATTTGTGATAGTTTCTGGATATGAAGGTTCGCTTCTGAAAGAGAGAATTGGTGATGGCACTTCTTATGGAGTTAAGATTGAGTGGGTTCATAATCCTGACTGGGAAGAGGGTAATGGAGTCTCGGTCTTTAAAGCCCGGGACCATTTTGAATCAGAGGAGAGATTTGTCTTAATGATGTGTGACCATATGTTTGACCCTGACAACTTGAGGCTTCTTTTGCAAAGAAAAGATAAGAAAAATATCCTTTGTGTAGATAAGAAGATAGATGAGGTCTTTGATTTAGATGATGCTACTAAAGTCTTAGTTGAAGGTGATAAGATAGTGGAGATTGGAAAAGGACTGAAAAAGTTTAATGCTATAGATTGTGGGATGTTTCTATGTTCTTACTCCTTGTTTGAATCCTTAGAGAAGAGTATTCGGGAAAATAAAGATTCTCTTTCTGATGGGGTAGAAGTCTTAATTGATAAGAATGAGATGAGGGCTTGTGATGTTAAAGGTGGTTTTTGGGCCGATATAGATACTCCTAAGAGCCTTAAGTTTGTTAAGATGAGACTTATTCAATCCTTGCCCAATCCCCGGGAAGGAATAATATCAAGAAAGATAAACCGTAAGGTCTCCCTTCAGATTACTAAATATCTTTCCTCTACTTCTCTTACTCCTAATCAGATATCTTTTCTTAGTTTTCTTGTTGGACTTGCCGCGGCAGTCTTGTTTGGGCTGGGAAGGTTTCCCTGGGTTTTGTATGCTGGTCTTTTAGCTCAATTTAGTTCAATCTTAGATGGAGTGGATGGTGAGGTGGCTCGGCTTAAACTAATCAAGAGTAATTACGGTGATTTTATTGATTCTATCTTTGACCGCTATGTAGATGGGTTTATAATTTTGGGAATGACCTTTGGGGTCTACTTTGTCTCTCATAATTTATGGGTCTGGATTATTGGCTGGATTGCTCTGGTGGGGGCTTCTCTCTCCTCTTTTTATAAGGAAAAATATAAAGTAGCTACTGGGAAGACCTATATTTCTCAAAAGTATGATGGTTGGTTAAGATATATCTTTGCTGGACGAGATAGCCGCCTATTTTTAATAATGTTAGGAGGGGTACTTAATCAGGTATTAGTAGTTCTCTGCATTATCGCCCTTACCAGTAATGTCTTGGCTATCTACAGGTTCTTCTCCTTTAGGAGATTCCTTGATTAGTAGTCGCTGATTTTACATCAGCGTGTGATCTGCCAACTAACGCCAATTAAAACCTGTTCCTGACCCCCTGATTGAATCAGGGGCAGAGGAGTTCAGGAATTGGCGATTACATTGAAGGGGATTATGTATAAGATTTGTGTCTTTGATTTTGATGGAACAATTGTAGATACGATGCCCAACCTTACCAAGACAGCAGTGGAGGTGCTCACTAAATATTATTCTGTCTTGGATAAAGAGGCTGAGGAAGGTTTTATTAATACCTCCGGGATTCCCTTTTTTCAACAAATTGAACTCCTCTTTCCTGATGACCCCCGGAATAAAGAGGCAAGTGAAGAGTATGAAAGAGAAAAGTTAAAGGGATTCTTTGAGGAGTCAGTCTTTCCGGATACTCAGGAGATATTTTCTTATCTTAAGAGGAAAAATTATCTTATTACCCTCTCTTCTTCTAATTTTCAAGAAGTGGTAGATAAGTATCTTAAGATTAAAGGGATAAAAGTAGATTTGGCTCTGGGAGCTAAAGAGAATTTTTATAAAGGTGAGGACCATTTTAATTTTATAAAAGATAAGTATAATTTAAGAAAAGAAGAGATGGTCTTTGTTGGGGATTCCCTAAAGGATGGAGAACGAGCAATAGACTTTGGAGTTGATTTTATTGGGAAGAGGGGAATCTTCTCAGTAGAAGCATTTAATCAAAGATTCCCGGGCGTTAAAGTAATTAATGAGTTGTTAGAGCTAAAGGAGATGTTATGATGAGAATTACTAAGGAGCAAGTGGAACATGTGGCTCTCCTTGCTCGGCTAAAGTTGAGCGGGGAAGAAAGAGAAAAGATGACCGAAGAGTTAAATCAAATTTTAGAGCATTTTGAAAAATTAAGTGAGCTGGATACGGAAAATATAGAGCCAACTTCCCATGTCTTGCCCCTGGAGAATATCCTTCGGGAAGATACCTTAAAGCCTTCTCTTAAAAGGGAAGAAGCTCTATCTAATGCTCCCCAGAGGAGCTCTACTTGCTTTAAAGTCCCGCCGGTGATTGAATTTTGAATTTTGGATTTTATTCGTGTTAATTCGTGGTTTCATTGTCTTCATTCGTGTTAATTCGTGGTTTCATTTATCTGTGTTAATTCGTAGTTTTATTTGTTTTTATTCGTGTTCATTCGTGGTTTCATTGTCTTCATTCGTGTTAATTCGTGGTTTAAAGGAGATTAGTTTTGGAGTTAAATGAATTAACTGCCCATCAACTAAGTAAGATGATTAAAGAGGGGAAGACAACTTCTCGGGAGATTACTGAGGCTGTCTATAAGAGGATAGAAGAAGTAGAGGATAAAGTTAAAGCTTATCTTACTTTAACTAAAGAGCTCGCCTTAAAAGAAGCAAATAGAATAGATAAAATAAGGAAAGAGACATCACCACCTGTATCCAACCCTTCAACCATCCAACCATCTAACCATCCAACTATCCAACCATCCAACTATCCAATATCAGGCATTCCCATTGCCCTTAAAGATAATCTTTGCACTAAGGGGATTCCTACTACCTGTTCTTCCAAAATTCTTAAAGGTTTTGTTCCTCCTTATGATGCTACTGTGGTTGAAAAGATTAAGAATCTTCTTCCCTTTCTGGGAAAGACTAATTTAGATGAATTTGCTATGGGTTCATCTACTGAGAATTCTGCTTTTTTTACTACTCATAATCCCTGGGATTTAAGCTTTGTTCCCGGTGGCTCTTCGGGTGGCTCGGCGGCAGCAGTAGCGGCTGATGAGGCTATCTGGGCTTTGGGCTCAGATACGGGTGGCTCTATTCGTCAGCCAGCTTCCTTTTGTGGAGTAGTAGGCTTAAAGCCTACTTATGGAAGAGTCTCCCGCTATGGTTTAGTGGCTTTTGCTTCCTCTTTAGACCAGATTGGACCAATCACCAAGGATGTGGAAGATTGTGCCTTGCTTTTAAATTTAATCTCTGGTTATGACCAGCGTGACTCTACTTCAGCTCAGCGGGAAGTTCCTGATTATACTAAATCTTTGGTTAATGATGTTAAGGGAGTAAAGATAGGTATCCCCCGGGAATTTTTTGGAGAGGGGATAGAAGAGGGTGTAAATAAAGCAGTGCGCGGGGCAATTAAGACTTTGGAATCCTTGGGAGCAAAGGTTTCTGAGGTTTCCCTTCCTCATATTGAGTATTCCTTGCCTACTTATTACATTTTAGCCCCGGCTGAGGCTTCCTCTAATTTAGCTCGTTATGATGGAATCCATTATGGATACCGAAGCAAAGAGAGTAAGGATTTAATAGACTTATATAAAGAGAGTAGGTCTTGGGGTTTTGGTAAGGAAGTTAAGCGGAGAATTATGCTTGGCACTTATGCCCTCTCTGCTGGTTATTATGATGCTTATTATCTAAAGGCTCAAAAGGTGAGGACTAAAATTGTTCAGGATTTTGAGCTTGCTTTTAGGGATTTTGATGTCTTAATCACCCCTACTTCTTCCACTGTCTCTTTTAAGATTGGGGAAAAAGTTGATGACCCCTTAAAGATGTATTTATCAGATATATGCACCATACCGATTAATTTAGCTGCTCTTCCAGCTATCTCTATCCCCTGTGGAATGAGCAATAACTTGCCGGTTGGGCTGCAAATTATATCTTCACCTTTTGCTGAGGAGACTATCTTAAGAGTAGCCTATACCTACGAACAAAACACTAACTGGCATAAAGAGAAGCCAAAGGGGGTAAGTCGTGTCTTATGAAGTTGTGATTGGGATGGAAGTGCATGCTCAATTATTAACCAAGACCAAATTATTTTGTTCTTGCTCAACCTCTTATGGAGCTTCCCCCAATACTCAGGTCTGCCCGGTCTGTATTAGTCTGCCTGGTGTTCTACCAGTCTTGAATAAAAAAGCAGTGGAATTCGTAGTCAGGACTGGTCTGGCTCTCAATTGTGAGATTGCCCGAATGAGTCTATTTTCACGCAAAAATTATTTTTATCCTGACCTGCCTAAAAATTATCAAATATCTCAGTATGACCTGCCTCTTTGCTTTAATGGCTATTTAGACCTTAGCTTAAATTCAAAGACTGAGCGGGTTAAAATTAGAAGAGTCCATCTGGAAGAAGATGCAGGAAAGTTGCTTCATAGTGGGTCTTCATTTAGTGAAGTTGACCTTAACCGCACCGGTGTTCCTTTGATGGAAGTTGTTACTGAGCCCTGTATAACCTCTCCGCAGTTAGCTCACCTTTATCTTACTAAGTTAAGAAATATTCTTCTTTACTTGGGAGTTTGTAATGGAAATATGGAAGAAGGGTCTCTGCGCTGTGAACCCAATATTTCCTTACGACCTAAAGGAGAAGTTGAATTAGGAGTAAAGACTGAACTAAAGAATCTTAACTCCTTTAAGGCAGTTTATAAAGGATTGGAATATGAGATTAAGCGGCAGAGGGAAATTTTAGAGAGTGGGGGAAAGGTAACTCAGGATACCCGCCGCTGGGATGAGAAAAGTTCTTCTACTATTTCTATGCGTAGCAAAGAAGAGGCTCATGATTATCGTTATTTTCCTGAGCCTGACCTCTTACCTTTAGTCATCCCGGAAAGCTGGGAGAAAGAGATAAAAGAGTCTTTGCCGGAGCTACCTGAAGATAGAAAAAGACGCTTTATGGAGGAGTTTTCTCTTCCCGAATATGATGCCGGGGTAATTACTGATTCTAAATCTTTAGCTGATTACTATGAGGAATGCTTGAAGTATTATAAGAACCCTAAGATTGTAAGTAATTGGGTGATGGGGGAGTTTCTCCGGCTCTTAAAACTTAATGAGAAGGAGGTTGAAGAGGCTAAAATCTCTTCTCAAAACTTGGGAGAGATGCTGAAGATGATTGAGAAGGGAATAATCTCCGGAAAGATTGCCAAGACTATCTTTGAAGAGATGTTTAATACGGGGAAGAGTCCGCAGATAATTGTGGAAGAAAGAGGTTTGACTCAGATTAGTGATGAGGAAGAGATTGGCAAGGTGGTAGATAAAATAATAAAAGAAAATCCAGAAGTGGTAGAGTCTTTTAAGGGAGGGAAAGAAAAATCTATTGGTTTCTTGGTTGGTCAGGTGATGAAAGAGACTCAAGGCCGAGCCAATCCAAAGTTAGTAAATAAATTGCTGAGGGAGAGATTGATTAAATAGGGACAGCGACCTATTTCCAGCCTACAACTTTTGGTTTGATCCTGTTGCAATTGTCATTCCCACCCCTGCTTTCGCAGGGGTAAACTCCAGTGGGAATCCAGAAAAATAAGCACAGATGTCCTTTACATAAGTTTCAAAAGACCACAGAAGGCTACAGATTCAGAAATGCTGGATAATGGTATCCTGTTCAGGTATATAGGAGAAGAGCTCGTGGGAATAACTATATTAGAGGCATCTAAAAGAAGTGGATAAATAATGTAGGGGTCGGATTTATCCGACCCGTGTAGGGGCGGCATTTATGACGCCCGTCAAGTGTAGGGGTCGGATTTATCCGACCCGTGTAGGGGCGGCATTTATGAACCTGTCAGGAACAGGTTTAATCAGAGGTAGCAGGAATCCAGAGTCAAAAATTGTAATTGGTTCTATTTTTCATTTTTCAGCCTGACCTATTCTCACATTCTCACCATTCTCAAAATAGGAGGGATAAATAATATGGGGAGGAAAAATACTTATACTGCAGTGATAAAAAAATCTGGAAAAAATTATGTAGCATTGTGTCTTGAGTTAAATGCTTGTAGCCAAGGAGAAAGTATTGAAGAAGCAAAAGAAATGCTTAAAGACGCAATATGTGAATATTTATCTTATATGAAAGAGAAAGGTATTGAGAAAGAGATTAAACCTGTTCCATTAAATGTTCTTAAAGAATTTCTACTTGAAGATAGGGAAGAGTATAGGTTGTAAAAATTTGTAGGGGCGGCATTTATGACGCCCGTCAAGTGTAGGGGTCGGATTTATCCGACCCGTGTAGGGGCGGCATTTATGAACCTGTCAGGAACAGGTTTAATCAGAGGTAGCAGGAATCCAGAGTCAAAAATTGTAATTGGTTCTATTTTTCATTTTTCAGCCTGACCCCACGAAAGAAGAAAGAGGTAGAATTGGCTTATAAATTAGACTGCTATTACTTTATTGGGGAAAAGCCCTGTAGGTATCAAAGGTTATGTGCTCGGTGTTCGCATTATAAACCTATGGGAAAGAGAATCTTAATTATAAAGTTATCGGCCCTCGGTGATGTCTTAAGGACTACCCCCATACTCTTGGGACTTAAGAGAAAATATCCCCAAAGTTATATTACCTGGCTAACCGAAGCTGAGGCTTATCCTCTACTTGAGACTAATCCTTTAATAGATAGGGTCTTAGCCTATGATTTAGGAAATATCCTCAGACTAAGGATAGAGGAATATGACCTGCTCTTAAATTTTGATAAGATGATTGAGGCCGCCAGCCTCTCTACTTTAGTCTCTGCCCAAGAAAAGTTAGGCTTTGGCTTAAGCAAGGAAGGGAATATTTATCCTTTGAATAAAGAGTCAGAATATGCTTTTAAGTTGGGATTATCTAATAAATTAAAGTTTAAATTAAATAAGAAGACTTATCCCCAGTTAATCTATGAGATGGCCAGGCTAAAGTATAAAAGGGATGAATATGTCTTTAGATTAACTAAGGAGGATAAAGACTTTGCCCGTGATTTTTTTAAGAAGAATAACTTAAGGAAGAATGACATAATTTTTGGTTTTAATACTGGAGCAGGCAATGATTTTGCTTGTAAGTCCTGGACTGAGGAAGGATTTGTAGGGTTAGCTAATAAACTAAGTAGTAAGTTAGGGGCAAAAATTTTATTATTAGGTGGTCCTGAAGAGGTTGAGAAGAATGAGGAGATAAAGTTTAAGGCTAAGGTAGAAATAGTTGATGCTAGTGGTAGTAATAGTCTGCGTCATTTTGCCGGCTTAATTGACCGTTGTTCTTTAATTGTCAGTGGTGATACTTTAGGAATGCACTTATCCATAGCCTTAAAGAAGAAGGTGGTAGCTCTCTTTGGCTCTACATGTAGCCAGGAGATAGAATTATATGGGAGAGGGAAAAAGATTATATCTTCTCTTTCCTGCTCTCCCTGTTACAAAAGGGAGTGTAATAAAAGACCAAATTGTATGGATAATATAAGCGTAGAGCAAGTCCTAAGAGCAGTCTTGGGATGTTACAGATAAGAGGCTGGCGCCTGTCATTCCGGGGAGTGACACCCGTTAAGGGTGTTATATATAAAGGTGGAGAAGATATTTTTATCTATAGTTATCCCCGCTTATAATGAAGAGAAGAGAATTGGGGATAGTTTAAGAAAAATTAAAGAGTATTTAAACAAAGAGAGTTATAGTTATGAAATTATTGTTGTTGATGATGGAAGTAAGGATGAGACAGTAAAGAAAGTAGAGGATATAACTAAAGAGTGGGAAGACATTTATGTCCTTAAAAATGAGAAAAATCAAGGTAAGGGCTATAGTGTTCGAAGAGGTATATTATCTGCAAAAGGGGAGTATATCTTATTCTCTGATGCAGACCTTTCTACTCCTATAGAGGAGGTAGAAAGGCTTATAAATTTTTTAAAGGAAGGCTATGACTTGGCTATAGGTTCCCGAGCCTTAAAAGATTCAAAGATAAGGATTCATCAGCCTTATTATCGGGAGCTAATGGGCAGGTTTTTTAATTTTTTTGTCCAGGTCTTACTCTTTAAGGGAATTAAAGATACCCAATGCGGCTTTAAAGTCTTCAGGAGAGAGGTGGCTAAAGAGCTCTTTAGCCAACAAAAGATAGATGGATTTAGTTTTGATGTAGAGATACTTTATTTAGCTCACAAGTTTAATTATAAGATTAAAGAAGTGCCTGTAGTCTGGTTGAATTCTAAGGTCTCAAGAGTTAATCCTTTAAAACATTCTCTGCAAATGTTTAAGGAGCTGTTAAGGATCAGGGCAAATTGCAATTGTCATTCCCACCCCTTTTGTCATTCCCGCGAAAGCGGGAATCCAGAAACTCCTTAACTCTTTAAACTCTTTAACTCTTCTTGCAATTGTCATTCCCACCCCTGCTTTCGCAGGGGTAAACTCCAGTGGGAATCCAGTGGGAATCCAGAAAAATAAGAGGTTGTCCATTCCTGCTGGAGTTTACCCCGTAGATTCCTGCTCCCCGCTCCCCGCTTTCGCGGGGACAAGTTTCGCGGGGACAAGTTTCGTAGGAATGACAGACTTAACTTTCACCCAATAGGTGATTTTGGTATATTCTGAAAAGGCTTATCTTTAATGCCGAAGATTATTTTTGTATCATAAAATCGCTCAATTTAGGTTATAAATTAGGGATGAGGTGAAGGAAGATGATCTTAGTAACCGGAGGAGCAGGCTATATTGGAGTGGTCTTGGTTGAAGAATTGTTAAAGAGAGGGGAGAAAGTTAGGGTATTTGATAAATTATATTTTAAAGAGAAACCTTTAGAGAAATTTAAAGATAAAGTGGAGCTAATTCAAGGGGATATTTGTCAATTTGACTTATCTGTTTTAGATGGTGTCAAGTCAGTCATTCATTTAGGGGGACTGTCAAATGACCCGATGGCTGAATTTAATCCTCAGGCTACTCTTAAGATAAATGCTCAAGGGACTAAAGAGTTAGCCCAAGCCTGTAAAAGAAAAGGGATCCATCGCTTTGTTTATGCATCCTCAGCCTCAATTTATGATAAAGGTCTATCTTCGGGAGACATTCTTCAAGATGAGAGGTCTAAGGTTGCCCCATCTACCGCCTATTCTTATTCAAAATTTAAGGGGGAGGAGTCTTTATTAGAGTTAGCTGATAAAGATTTTTGCCCGGTCATCCTCCGCCAGGGAACAGCTTATGGCTTTAGTCACCGCATGAGATATGATTTAGTAGTGAATACATTTGTTAAAGATGCTTTTAAAGAAGGCAGGTTGACTCTCTTTGCTGAAGGTAAGATGTGGAGACCGCTGATTGATATAACCGATGTAGTAGAGGCTTATATTCTCTGCCTGAAGGCAGAAGAAGAGAAAGTTAGAGGAGAGGTCTTTAATCTCTTATTTAAAAACTTTCAGGTCTTGGAATTAGCTCATTGTGTAAAAGAAGCATTAAAGGATATTTTGCCTGTAGAAATTGTTGTTGAGCAGAGTCCCAAGATAGTTAGAAGTTATAGAATATCGGCTCAGAAGATTGAAGATGTTTTAGGGTTTAAACCTTGCGTTTCCATTGCCAGCTCAGTCTTAAATATGGTGAAAAAGATAAGAGAATATAATTACACCGATTTTTCTAACCCCTGGTATTATAACATTGATTGGATGAGAAAGGTCTTTGGGGATAAATGGTAGGGTGTCAAGGTGTCAAAGTGTCAAGGTGTCAAAGTGTCAAAAGATTTAATTGAATCTATACGACCTAAGCAATGGACAAAGAATTTACTTGTCTTTGCGGCTCTTTTGTTCACTGCTAATTTAACTAACACAGCTCTTCTTGTCAAGTCCACTTTAGCCTTTCTCCTCTTTTGCCTCTTAGCGGGAAGTGCTTATATCTTAAATGACCTAGTTGACCTCAAGGAAGATAAGGCTCATCCTCTTAAGTGCAAAAGACCCCTGCCTTCCGGACGCTTAAAGGTCTCTTCTGCTTTAGGATTTTCTCTTTTCTTAGCTACCTTTTCTTTAATTGCCGGTTATTATTTAAGTTTTAATTTCTTTTTAACTGCCCTATCTTATCTTTTATTGAACTTAATCTACAGTTTATCTTTAAAGAATGTTGTCATTGTAGATGTTCTTTCTATCTCTCTGGGTTTTGTTTTGAGGGCGATTGCTGGAGCAGTAGTAATTAAAGTTATAATCTCCCCCTGGTTATTAATCTGCACTCTTCTCCTATCCTTATTTTTAGCTCTGGGAAAGAGAAGACAGGAATTGACCTTATTAAAGGATAAGGCAGGTTATCACCGGAGGATACTTAAGAGATATTCTTTAATCTTATTAGACCAGATGATTTCAGTTGTTACCTCATCCACAGTTATTGCTTACTGCCTTTATACCTTCACTTCTGAGACGGCGAAGAAGGCTAATTTTTTAATCCTAACTATGCCTTTTGTTCTTTATGGAATCTTTCGTTATCTTTACCTTATTTATCAGAAAGATGAGGGTGGTGAGCCAGAGACAATATTGCTTAAGGACAAGCCCTTAATTATAAATATTTTGCTCTGGATAATAGCCTGTGGAATAATTATCCAGCAAGCGAGGTAGGACCAGTAAGTAGGGGTCGGATTTATCCGACCCGACAAGTAGGGAAGTCAAGGGGTCCATAGTCCATAGAGGACAGGAGTTGAGGAGTTAAGGCTATGGAGTGCATTGACCGTGTCAATGCATGCAACAACAGCTTTGTGCACTCCATAAATGTCAAACTTTCGTTTGACACTCCAGGTTGTTGCACTCCAAAAACTAACACCTAACACCTAAGATGAGCCAATAGGGGCTATGGAGTGCATTGACCGTGTCAATGCATGAAGTCAAACTTTCGTTTGACACTCCTGGTTGTTGCACTCCATAGAGAACTACCACCTACCACCTAACACCTACTACCTAACACCTAAATGGAGCGAAGTAGATGAAGTTATCAGTTATTATTCCAGTTTATAATGAGAAGGGGACGATTAAAGAGGTAATAAATAAGGTTAAAGCAGTGAGGGTAGAGAAGGAGATAATTGTTGTTGATGATTGTTCTTCTGATGGCACCCAGGAATTATTGAAGAAGGAGGAAGGTATTAAAGTTCTTTATCATCCTCAAAATATGGGGAAGGGAGCGGCAGTAAGAAGTGGGCTCAGACATATCAGGGGTGATTTGGTGATTATTCAGGATGCTGACTTGGAATATGAGCCTGAGGATTATCCTCAATTGATTAAGCCAATTTTGGAAGGTTCGGCTAATGTCGTTTATGGTTCCCGCTTTAAAAAGAAGGGAGAGTTTTTCTCTGCTTTATATTATTGGGCTAATAAATTTTTGACATTAGTTACTAACATCTTGTATAATAGTATGTTATCAGATATGGAGACTTGCTACAAAGTATTCAAGGCTGAAGTTATAAGGGATATAGAGATTGAGTCCAATCGTTTTAACTTTGAGCCTGAGATTACAGCAAAAGTCCTTAAGAGGGGTTATAAGATTCTTGAGGTCCCCATCTCTTATCGGGGTAGGGGTCGGAAGATGGGCAAAAAGATAGCCTTTAAAGATGGCTTGGAAGCCTTGTATTGCTTGATTAAATACAGGCTCCTAAATTGAGCGATTTTTAAAGGAGTGTAAAGCGAAAGCAATGTCGGAGAATGGACTGAGTGTAGCTGATGCCGAGTTCTGGTGCGAAAGGCTGAGGGACAAAGAAACAATCCGACCTGAGGACAGAAAATTTTATCTGATGGAAGAAAAACTGGTCAAAGAGCCTGTGCTGAAGAAATATATTAAAGATAAGAGAATCCGGATGACAAAAAGCAAACAGGGTGAATGGGTTGCCTTTGATATAAGTTCTGTAGATGAACTAAAGACTATTTTAGGGCTTGTTTTGAAGCTACTCTAAGTTATCCACAGGTTATCCACACTTTTAAAAGTTTCGCAGGGAAACTTCTGAAAATGTGGAAAAGTAGGTAACTCTATATTTTTTAACTTTTCAGAGGTGGCAAAACCCCGGATTTCAAAGTTAGGGGACAATGGAGATTTGATAAATCGGAGATAGAAGAATAGAGAAAGAATCAGCTAAGAAATACAAAAGTTCTGTAAGTAAGTGGCTTAGATGAATTGCTTGGAAGGAACCAAAAATGAGTAATGTTTTTTTGCAAAAATACTTAGCAGAAAAATTAACCCTAAAAAAGATGGCTGGAAACATCAATCGGATTTCTTCTACTCTAGCTAAATCTTCAATTCAGCTTAACCCTTATCAGATATATGCAACAATGTATGCATTTGATAGCCCATTACAAAGAGGCGCCATATTAGCAGATGAAGTAGGCTTAGGCAAGACCATTGAGGCAGGAATTGTTATCTCTCAACTGTGGTCTGAAGGTAAAAGAAGGATTATTATTATTTGTCCAGCTTCTATAAGAAAACAATGGCAAGATGAGCTTTCAAATCGTTTTGCGCTTGATTCAGAGGTAATAGATGGCCCTATATTTGAAGAGAGGGTTAATTCAGGTAAAAGCATTCCTTTAACTTATGAAGGCATTTTTATTGTATCTCTTCATTTTGCCTATAAGAAGAAAGGCCTGATAGAAAAGCAAGCTTGGAATTGCGTTGTGATAGATGAGGCACATAGATTGAGGAATGTCTATAAAGGTAGAGATGCCTCTAAAATGGCCTGGGAGATACGCAGTATAATTAAAGACACAGGCAAATTACTTCTTACCGCTACCCCACTTCAAAATAATCTAATGGAGTTATATGGAATAGTGAGTTTTATCGACGATAAACTACTGGGTACACCGTATAGTTTTAAAAAGAGATTTGTTGAGTCTCTGTCAGACGAAAGTGGTCATTCTCAAACGAAATTAAAAGAGTTGCGTCTCCTTATAAAAGGTGAGGAGAAATTCGGTGGCGATAAAATCAGTGGAGTTTTAACCCGTTCTTTAAGAAACCAAGTAACTGATTATGTGAAGTTTACAGAAAGAAAGGCCTTTACTCAAGATTTCGCACCCACAGGTGAGGAAATGGAACTTTATAACAAAGTCTCTGAATATCTCCAGCGACCACAAGTAGCAGCGATTCAAGCCACACAGAGGAATTTAATGATTTTGGTATACAGAAAATTACTTGCCAGCTCTTCTTTTGCTATCGCTGGCACATTAGACCATTTGATAGAATTCTTAAGAAAAGAATTAGAGTTGCGTCAAACTGACAGATTAAGTAAAGAAATGCCAGCTGGTTTATTTGCCAAATCTGACCTTGAGGATGAGGGATTAGAAGAAGAATTTGAGGAGTTAGAAGTAGAAGAGGCTAAAGTAAAAAAAGAAGAGAGGGAGCTAATGTCCCAGGTCGACCAAAGTCTATTTAGCGATGACGATATTCGAAGAGAAATTGAAGAGATCGAATCTTATTATAACCTTGCAGTTAAGATTAAAGAAAATAGCAAAGGCGAAGCTCTGGTCAAGGCATTAAAGACGATATTTAAAATTGCGGAAGAAAAGAGATGGCCTAAGAAGGCGGTTGTCTTTACTGAATCGAGAAGAACACAGGAATACATACGCCGGCTCCTTGAGCGTGAAGGCATAACCTATACCATATTTAATGGT
>Ga0210051_1001618_pt1 | contig 22739 bp, 22 predicted proteins | sample CryGey092014_all_FD_185464 | JGI IMG/M metagenome (GOLD analysis project Ga0210051, IMG submission 185464) | Groundwater microbial communities from aquifer - Crystal Geyser CG23_combo_of_CG06-09_8/20/14_all (SPAdes) (version 2) | ecosystem: Environmental > Aquatic > Deep subsurface > Groundwater... | reverse complement strand
ACACCTGTAATTCTATGTATGAATACCGGTGAAGTCAATTGATCCTGCCTAACTAATTCAAAAGACAACAAAACAGGGTTGACAAGTAAGTTGTCTTTGATATAGCTTTCCGGCTTATAATAAGCAACAAGCGCCGTTTGAAGGCCTTTCCGAGGTTTAAGAAGGCGGCGAGTCGGCTTGGAGACCATAGATGTCGAAGGCGTGTGTGATGGATGAAAACTCCGAGGTCGTCTTCCAGCGTAAGATGGCAGATGGTGTTTTCTTGATGGGCATTGAATCCCCAGGGATTGCAGCAACCGCTATACCCGGTCAGTTCGTCATGATAAGGGTAAGAGACGGTCTTGATCCTCTTCTAAGGAGGCCTTTTTCGATCTGCGGCATAAGGGAGCCGGGGGTCGTGCTAGTGCTTTATATGCTGGTAGGGGAGGGCACGCAGATACTCTCAAGGATCTTGCCGGGGGAGAGGATATCAGTTCTGGGTCCTCTGGGGAGGGGATTCAAACCGGATGAAAAGGATTCCAGGGCATTGCTGGTGAGCGGAGGAATAGGTATAGCTCCGCTTATCTTTCTTGCAAGGAGGCTTCGCTCCGGCGAGGCGCTTTTTATGGCAGGCTTCAGATCTTCCCGGCAGGTGATTCAGGTGAGGTCCGCCTGCCTTGTCTGCCCGGAAATTTATATTGTCACCGAGGACGGTTCGGAAGGAGAGCGGGGCCTGGTCACGGATATTCTGGCTGAGAGACTAAAGGGGGCGGCGTCCGAGCGGGGACGATCTTCTATTTATGCCTGCGGACCTGTGCCCATGCTGAAGAAGGTCGCATCACTAAGTAAGGAGTTCGGGGTCCCCTGCCAGGTTTCTATGGAGGCACACATGGCATGCGGTCTTGGGGCCTGCCAGGGTTGCGCGGTGCCGGGGAAAAGGGCCTTGGCTGATGCCTATCTGCATGTCTGCAAGGACGGTCCTGTGTTTCCTGCGGGAAACATTCGCTGGGAGAGCTTATGACGGAAGCAGACCTTGGCGTGGAAATCGCGGGGGTGAAACTAAAAAACCCTGTCATAGCAGCCTCCGGCACATTCGGGTACGGAGAGGAATACGCCGGCCTTTTTGACATCAATTCGCTCGGAGGCTTGGTAGTAAAGGGCATATCTCTTAAGCCGCGGCAGGGTAATCCTCCACCCAGGATCGTCGAGACGCCCTGCGGGATGCTCAACTCAATAGGGCTTGCAAATATCGGTCTTGATGCCTTTGTCAAAGAAAAACTCCCCTATCTTTCAGGCCTTTCTACGGCAGTCATAGTGAACATATACGGGCACAGCATAAAGGAATATGCCGAACTGGCAGGGGCCCTAAAGGGGCTATCTGGCATAAGCTTAATTGAGGTCAATATATCGTGCCCGAATGTCGAATGCGGAGGCATGGCGTTCGGAACCGACCCGGACATGTCGGCACGGGTTACAGATGCGGTTGTCTCCAGGGCGGATCTCCCTGTTATAGTGAAGCTCTCCCCAAATGTTACGGATATCAGGGCGGTAGCGAGGGCTGTTGAAAAGGCGGGGGCAAGCGCTGTCTCGCTCATAAACACCTTGACCGGCATGGCGGTTGATCTTGGCAGAAGGTCTCCGGTGCTTGGAAACGTAATCGGAGGCCTGTCCGGGCCAGCCATTAAGCCGGTGGCCCTCTATATGGTCTATCAGACGGCAAAGAGTATAGGAATTCCGGTAATAGGCATGGGGGGAATAGTCAATTATCGTGATGCGCTTGAATTCATTATAGCAGGTGCGTCAGCCGTGCAGATAGGCACAGCCAACTTCATCAATCCCAGGGCCGCTGTGGAGGTGATTGAAGGGATCAGGCAATACTGTGAAACCAACGCGATCGCTCGCATCTCCGACCTCACTGGCAGCATAAGGGCCTGACCCGCAGATGGGTTTACGCGCCGTGGCCGGTCTCAGGCCTGCAGAAACGGGATGGGTTTACCTGTTCTAAAACCCAGGGCCTGGCATAACGCAATAAGCCTACCGCTTTCGTCCGTAACCCTTATCTGAAATGTCCCAGTCCGCTTCGTCGTGCTTACAGCCGTTGCTTCGGCCCGCAGTATTGATCCCGGCTCAGGGCTCGCGATATAGGTCACGTTCACATTAAGGGCCACGGCTATTGAGCCGTATGTCTGGCCCGCGACCTGGAAGGCCTCGTCAATAAGGCTAAATATTGCCCCTCCATGGGCCCTTTCATATATGTTATTCATTGCGGCGGGCTCGTATGCCATCTCCACAAGGGCATAACCGGTATCAAGATCCAGCAGCTTGATCTTCAGCAGGTTCGAAAATTGTTCTCTCTGAACAGCAATTATAAGGCTTTCCCTGAGAAGGGCGTCCATCCTCTAGACTCTCCGTATCAGTGGTTACTAATGTTCATGGCCGAAAAGCTTCCTGGCCATCCAACCTTACGGCCGGATGCGATCAACTGGACCTCAAGATGCTTCAGACAGGACATTTCTGTCAAGGGCCTTTGAAGCCTCTTCTCTTTATATTTTGACCGGCTTTACTTTTCACATCTGATAGGCCAGAATATCAGAAAAGTTCGCTGATTGGATGATTGTTTTTAATAGGGGGATATTACGACATCGGAGGGAAGCTGGGATGTTTAGCATCAGTGAGATTATTGATCTTGCAATCCAGATTGAAACCAACGGAGAGGATACATACAGAAAAGGGGCCTCACAGACCCGGGACCCCTCCATCGCAAGCCTCCTGAGATGGCTTGCTGATCAGGAAAAGGAACATATCGAATGGTTTAGGAATCTGAAGAGCAGAGTTGACGCCGGCCCCGTGACGGCGCAACTCGATGATGCGGCTCACGAGATACTCAGATCCGTCCTGGGGGATCAGACGTTTTCTCTTGCCGATGCCGAGGTCTCAAAACAGGATAACGTTATTGAACTCCTAAAGGTTTCGTTGGAGTTTGAAAAGGATACCATCGTATTTTACGAGATGATCATGGAATTTGTAGAGGATGAGGGAACGAAGGGCCATCTGGGCGCTATCGTCCTGGAGGAGGAAAACCACGTCAAGGCCCTGCGGGACTATCTTGACGGGACAGAGAGGATGGTTAGAATTGATGAAAATGGAGGAATCTAGCGATTGATGGAAAACGTCTTCCAAATGGCTCCGGTAGCCGGTCGCCTAGACAAGGATAAAGAGATAGCTCTTGAGTTTCCGGAAATGGATCAGCCGTTTATAACAGGCAAGGTTTCCACAACCCTGGGCTATATCCCGCAGGTGGCATCTGAACTGACCTCCGGAGACAGAATGGGAACGCTGAAGGCTCGGTGGGCGATAGGGAGGATGCGTTTTACGGTTGATCCGGGCCTTTATGCCCTGGGAATCCCTGATGCCGAATCTCCGGTCTTTGCTACTGCTAACTACAAAATGAGCTTTGACTGCCTGAGGTCTGCACTCCGGAAAATGAGTGCTTGGATACTCGTCCTTGATACAAAGGGCATAAATGTATGGTGCGCCGCAGGTAAGGGTACCTTCGGAACAGAGGAGCTGATCTATCGCATCGCTTCAAGCGGCCTTGACAGAATCGTAAGCCACAGAAGGATAATACTTCCACAGCTTGGCGCGCCCGGGGTGGCAGCCTACATGCTAAAGAAACTCTCCGGTTTCAGCGTTGTTTTTGGGCCTATAAAAGCCTCGGATATTCCGGAGTTTATCGAAAACGGTCTTAAAGCTACAACAGAGATGAGGCGCAAAAGCTTCACGACCGGGGAAAGAGCGGCCCTCATTCCCGTCGAACTTGTTCAGGCCTTGCGGGTAGGCATTCTCATTATTGCGGCGTTTTTCGTCCTGGGGGCCTTTGGAAAAGGAGACGATTACCTCAGTGCCGCGCTTTCGGTTGGGGTTCTGGCCGCTCTGGGGGTATTAACAGCTATTTTTTCGGGTGCGGTCTTAACCCCCCTGCTTCTTCCCTGGATCCCGGGGCGAGCCTTTTCTCTTAAGGGTGCTTTGGTCGGCCTGGCCGGCGGTGCATTGCTGCTTGTCTTGGAAAGGCATCGAGCGGCAAACCTTTCCGATATGCTCGATGTGATTTCCTGGGCAATACTCGTGGTGGCCTTATCTGCCTATCTGGCCATGAACTTCACCGGGGCATCCACCTATACGTCCCTTTCCGGAGTCAGAAGAGAGATGAGATGGGCGGTCCCCATGCAGATAGCAGGTGGTATTATGGGCCTGGGCCTTATGGTCGTTTCAAGATTAATATGATGCTTGGAGGTAGTCAGTGCCCATCTGGAAATGAGATAGTTTCGTCGAGTTCAAGGCGGGCGATAATTTTAACCACAGGAATACATTGACGTATTTCGAGGATTAAAATTTGAGCCCAACGCCGAAATCGGTGAAAATAGCCATTTACGGATGGACACTAGTTAATTCTATGAACTGGATGAAATACTTGGCGGATGTTGTTACGCTTCAATTTCATAAGGAAAAATGCGTCGGTTGCCTGACATGTATGGAAGTTTGCCCCCAAGGTGTCTTCATGCGTGATAACGGCCGGGTGGCTGTCAAAAACCGGGACGATTGCATGGAATGCGGTGCCTGCGCGCGCAATTGTCCTGCCGGGGCAATAACTGTAAAGGCCGGGGTGGGCTGCGCGGCTGGAATAATAAACGCGGCGCTCGGCCGCAAAGGAGATTGCTGCTGCGTTGTTGAAGACGGCAAAGGCGCTTCCGGCATCTGCTGCTAATGTCTTTCAGGGCATTGAAAAACGCCCATCTGCTGAGGTCTGCTCATGCCTCGCCTGTTTGAGCTTTTCCACAAACAGAGAGGTCACTGCTGCGTAGGTCTATGTGCTCTGCATTCCTAGGGATTTATCCTAGCATTCGCTCTGGCGCACCACCTTTTGGGCGGGTAACATTGATCGCAGGCCTTGCTTCCGGGCATTTTGTCTCAGTCTGAGAAAAGCGGCTTTTCAACACGCTGCCAAGCGCCTTTTGTCGTCTTACTGATTCATTTTCTTTAAAAGATCAGCCAGGGTCCCCAATGAGTTGGAATTGTTCTGCTGTTTTACATACTCCCTGTAGCTCCCGCCTTGGGTGCCCTCCGACATGCTCTTGGTGCTAAGGGCAATCTTGCCGGTTTCATTATCTATCCCCACTATCTCTACCTCGACCGATGAGCCCGGTGGGAATTTTCGTCTGAGGTCGCCTGCGTGATCCGATGCCATTTCCGAGAGATGGAGAAGCCCTGAGCGATTGCCCGGGAGGCTAAGAAATATTCCGTATTTCTTGATAGATTCAACAGTTCCTTTTACGACATCTCCCTCCTTGAACTCAGCCTTGGGCTCAGACTGGCCTTCAGATGCAGGGTGGTATATTTCCAGGGAAATCCTTTTTGCCTGGGAGTCGAGTGCCAGTATCCTTACTGATATCTCCTCACCTTCACTCAGGACATCCTTTGGATGTGCTATGCGCTTACCCGCCGACATGTGGGAAATGTGGACAAGACCTTCGATCCCAGGTTCAAGTTCAACAAATGCCCCGAATGGCGTCAGTCTGGTAACTTTTCCCGGAAGGACTTGGTTTTCCGCATACCTGGTATGGATGCTTTTCCAAGGGTCTTCTCCCAATTGCTTAAGGCTGAGGGAAATCCTCTTCTTTTCCCAGTCAATGTCCAGAACCTTTACAGTGACGGTTTCGCCCGTCTTAACTATTTCAGAGGGCTCCTTGACTCTATGCCATGCAAGCTCGGACATAGGGATAAGACCTTCTACTCCCCCGATATCAACAAAGGCTCCGAATGAGGCAAGATTCTTGACGGTACCCTCCAGGATATCACCGGGGTTGAGGCTTTCCTTAAGGGCGGAAACCTTCTTCTGTTGCTCCTCTTCAAGCAACTGGCGTCTTGAAAGTACTATGTTTCTGCCGCCGCCTGAGTATTCCACGATCCTGAAGGCAAAGGTCTTGCCTACATTTTGTTCCGGCGGACCGCAGGGGTAGAGATCAATCTGGGAATGGGGGCAGAATGCCTGCTTTCCCAGGACACTTACCTGATAGCCTCCCTTGCGGACGGCCTCAACCTTTCCCTCAACGGGAATCCCGCTCCTGCATGCCCCTCTAAGGGCGTCGTCGGATGCTGCTGCCGTCATCTTTACGCTCAGTAAGGTCTCACCTGCCTTGGAGCTTATTACGTAGCACTCTATTGTATCACCAGGCTTAACCGTAAGATTGCCTTCGGCATCCTTAAGCTCTTCCGTGGCTATGTTGCCCTCGCTTTTGCCTCCAATATCAACGAATATCCACTCATCGCCGATAGAAACTACTGTTCCGGTTATTTTGGTGTCCCTGACCGGTTTGTTGAGACGATCCATGCTCGCCTCGAAAAGCACTGAAAAATCCTCTCCTTCGCCTGAATCCTCAGGACGAAAACCCTCATTCATTCCGATGTTCCTCCTCAATATGCCGACCTAAAATCTTCTATTACCTCCTGCCTGAGCTAAGACAGATGTTCAAGCTCTGCCTGGTATAGCTGTGTCCTGGCCTTGGCAAGCTTCTTGTAAACGGCGTGAATCTTTTGCTGATCCTTGGAGCGTATGGCCTTCACGAGATCGCCTTCCAATTCTGCAACGCTGAGACGTTTGTAGTAATCCATTGATTCCTGGAAATGAGCCAGTACGATCCTGCCGGTGAGAAGGGGATGATTGTTTGTCACGTTCGAGAACTTGAACATGGTTCCGTGTTCCAGTTCAACCTCAAGCCCCTCGCAGAAATCATCAAGCGGGATATTCATGCCTTCCGTATTAATCTCAGAAAGGATGAGACGCGCCTCTTCCGGAAGAACATGGGTATCTTCCAGGGAAGACCAGTCCCTTATATTAAGTTCTGAACAAATTCTTTTTACTTCTTCAGCGGTTACATACTCTGGGATCTTCACAGCAGTCTTCTTCCTCCGATTACCTGCTAGATGTGCCGGCAGATAATACTGCCGGATTTCTTACAATGACGTGCTTTCTTGGGGTAAGCTCTTTTCGGTAGGCCTTTAAAGCCACAGAATGCTCCCTTTCAGCTCTGTAGCGCATATTACTTATGTGTTTGACGGGAAGCAAGCGGAATATTTGATCCTGTTGCAGTTAACAGGGAATATGTAGTAGGATTGTGATTACTAAGGTTCAGGGTTCAGAGGTTCAAGGTTAGAGACCGATGAAAATTGAACGTTTTGAAGAAATTGAGGCCTGGCAACCGGCATTTGAATTGACTCGAAAAGTGTACTGTAGAAACCAGCACACAGTACGACGGACTGAAGAGAAAAATACAAGATGATGCCGGCTCATCAATGCGCAATATTGCAGAGGGATTCGCATCAGCTAAACCGCGAACCTGACAACCTGAGTAGTTAAGATAAAAAATTATTGAGGATAAATGTTATGTCGGAGCCTCTTATATTACACATAGACGACAGCGAATTTGAAAAAGAAGTCATTCTGGCAAAGGGACTTGTTCTGGTTGATTTCTGGGCCAAGTGGTGCGGGCCGTGCCTGAGCATGGCCCCACACCTTGACGCATGCGCCTCCGAATATGCAGGGAAGGCTCGTATAGTGAAGTTGGACGTAGATGATAATCCAAAGACATCAGAGCGATATGCAATAAGGAGCATCCCAACCCTTATTTTTTTTCGGGACGGCAGGCCGATTGAAACCGTCAACGGGGCAATTTCGCTCGGCTCTCTGAAAGAGAGGCTGGATAGGCATCTTTCTTCCTGAGCACTCTATTTACCCCTTGGATAAAGAGGAGATATGTCACGCAGGGTCTTTACCGCCTCCCTGAGGACAGAGAGGAACCTTGTTATGTCTTCCTTCTTGTTGTCCAGTCCGAAGGAGATGACGAGGGTTCCCTGGGCGTCAGCAAAGTCCCGGCCTATAGAGATCAGCACGTGTGATGCCTGAAGCGCTCCCGCGGCACATGCCGAACGTGTCGAAAGGGCTATATTTTCATCATCGAGCATCAGTACCAGGCTTTCCCCTTCAACATACTTGATGGATACCGAGAGCAGGTTGGGGAGACATAATTCCGGATGGCCGTTGATGATATATTCGTCAATGTAGTTGGGAAGCTCCCTGAGAAGTGTCTTTTTTAGCTCCAGGTAATGCCTCTTTCTGGACTCCATTTCCCTTACGGCCAGTTCAGCAGCCTTACCAAGCCCTATTATGCCTATAAGGTTCTCTGCTCCAGCCCTTTTGTTATTCTCCTGCACCCCTCCGTCGAGAAGAGGCCAGATGGAAGTGCCCTTTTTTGAGTATAGGGCGCCCACTCCTGCAGGACCGTAAAAGGTATTTGATGACAGGCTCAATAAGTCCAACCCTAGATCCTGAACATCCATGGGTACCACTCCCACCGAGTCAACCGCGTCGGTATGAAAGGGGACTTTTTTCTCCCTGCACAGTGCAGCTATTTCCTTTATGGGTTCTATTGTCCCTATTTCGTTGTTGCTGTGCATGACGGTTACAAGGATGGTTTCCGGCTTTATTGCTTCCGCAACCTTGTCCGCGCCGATTATTCCGTATTTATCAACAGGCACGGAGGTTACCTGGTAATCCATCAGTTTAAGACGCCTCAGGCTCCTCAAGACGGCATTGTGCTCGATATTGGATGTTACGATGTGCCTTCCCTTTTCAACCCTGGCAAAGGCCACGCCCTTGATCGCGTGATTTACCGATTCGGTCCCGCCAGAGGTAAAAACGATTTCTTTGAGATCCTTGGCATTAATAAGTCTTGCAACCGATTCCCTTGCGTTTTCAAGGGCTCTGGCCGCACTGTCCCCCAGCTTGTGCTGGCTTGAAGGGTTACCATAATTATTCTTCATGGCCTGGATCATGGCCTCCTGGACCTCCGGGAGGATAGGATTGGCCGATAGATGGTCAAGATTTATGACTTGCTCCATTGCGTGCCCTCCTTTCTTAGTGATGATCTTCAACTGTGTTTAGCTGGCAGGCCTTACAGTAGGTGGTTCCCTCAGGCAGTTCGGCATCGCAATAGGGGCAGTAACACTTCTCTCCGTCCTTGTGCTCGTGTATCTCCCTGCGTTTCGGTTCCTTAGTCTTAATCCCTGATTGTTTGGATTCATAATCCTTTATTGCTGCATGGAGGGCGTCCGCACCCAGGTTTGAGCAATGGAGCTTGTTCTTGGGGAGACCCTCAAGGGCTGCAGCCACATCACTGTTGGTGATCTTTTTCGCCTCTTCGATGCTCTTTCCTTTTGCCATCTCCGTCAGCATGCTTGATACCGCTATCGCAGCTCCGCATCCGAATGTCTGGAACTTGATATCGTCTATGCGCTCGTCTGCTATCTTTAGATATATGGTCATCATATCACCGCAAATAGGATTTCCTACCTCGCCCTTTCCGTCCGGGTTTTCAATCACTCCAACATTTCTGGGTTTCCTGAAATGATCCATTACTACTTCAGAATACATGGTAATCCTCCTCTTCTCTGCATTAATATATATTGTCATTATCAGGTTTGACTATAATCATCCTTGCAACAAACTACAAGTCTGTCTTTTCCGTTATTGATCTGGTATGTTTTCTCTGTATCAATGGCGGCGGTTTGGGTAGTGTGCATCGGGAAATGAGATAGTTTTGTCGAGTCCAAGGCGGGCGATAATTTTAACCATAGGAATACATTGACGTATTTCGAGGATTAAAATTTGAGCCCAACGCCGAAATCAGTGAAAATAGCCATTTAAGGATGGACACTAGGTAAAATATTTCATGCCAATATAGGCAAGCCACTGAGGCCTTTTTGAGGCGTGGCTGTAAATCCGGCTTCAACCATATTTACCTGCGAAAAAGGAGAAAGATTTGCCTGATTATGAAGGCATGGTAACCATGCTGAGAGATGACGGAACGGCCGACGTTCTGGTGGTTCCCGAGAGATCTTTTATCCCCGGGGCCTCTGATCTTAATGTCTGCCACTGCGCTACAGCAAAGTCATCGGTTGCGGCAAGGGCCCTAAACACGGCCGGGGCCAAGGTAGGAGACCTGGCCATGCTGCATCTTGACGCAGCACCGCTGGCAAGAAATCTTTTGACCTTCCTTGCCTGTCCGGCAGCAGGGGCACTCATCGGTTTTCTTACCGGATTTGCCTTTCCGTGGTGGTGGACGGAGATAGTCTTCGCCCTGGCCGGGGGGACGGCGGGTCTCCTTGCAGGAATACGGATTCGGCGCAGGGCCGGGGCTGAGCATCTGCCGGTGATAATAAAGGTAGTTCTTTCCTCGGATGAAGTGGCAGGGACCTGCGGCAAGGCAAGAGGCGAGGATTGCGCAGGTTGCATTGGCGGGACACTTGGGGGTAATTAAACTTGACGGAAGTTGCCTTTGCCCTGTGCAACAGCTACGATGAAGCTCTTACTGCCTCTGCCATTGCTTCAGTGTTGCGGCCTTTCGGAGGAATGAAAGCCTTTTTCAGAGCGGGTGAAAGGGTCCTGATAAAGCCCAACCTTCTTGGGGCCTGGGCCCCTGAGAAGCGGGTTACGACCGATCCCGTTATCATAGCCGCTGTTATCGGGCTTGTGCAAAAGGCAGGTGGTATCCCATTTGTTGCGGACAGCCCAGCCATAGGATCTTTTAAGAGGATATCGGAGAAGACAGGAGTAGGTAAGGTGTGCAGGGAGCTTGGAGTGGAACTTCTTGAACTTTCCGCTCCGAGGCCCATAAAGCCACCGGGAGGCTCCCGCTTCAGAAGGCTTGAGATCGCCTCACAGGTTCTGGATGCCGGCTGTGTCATAAATCTGCCAAAGCTTAAGACCCACGGCCAGATGCTCATGACCCTCGGGGTCAAGAACCTATTCGGGACTGTCGTTGGGCAGAGAAAGGCCGAATGGCATCACATGGCCGGGGTTGACAGGGATACCTTCGCATCTTTGCTTCTGGATATCTATCTTACGGTGAAACCCTCAATCACCATCATTGACGGAGTTTGGGCCATGGAGGGGCACGGGCCCTCAAACGGATCACCCAAACGACTTAATCTGATAGGCGCGGCCATGGATGCTGTGGCCCTCGATGTTTCGATATGCCGTATGCTGGGGGTGCCTCTTGATGCCTTTCCCATCTATCGAGAGGCCAGGCGAAGGCGTATCGGAATGACGGACATATCCCGGATAAGGGTGGTCTCCGATGGGCCGACGGATATGGCAGGTAAAGGCTTTGTCGTTCCGAGACTGGATTCCATGGGAATACTTCCCGGCGGATTTGACTGGTTTACAAAGCGTTTTCTGGTATCCAGGCCTGTCCAGGAAAGGTCGTCCTGCCGCGAATGCGGCATGTGCCGTGAGATTTGTCCGGTAAGTGCAATCGAAAACAGGCGTGGTAGGCTCTTATTCGACTATGACAGATGCATTCGCTGTTACTGCTGTCAGGAGATATGCGCCCACAACGCCATTCATTTCAAAAGCGGCCTCATTGTTAAGGCCCTTAATTACCTGAAAAGATAAAGACTTATTAATGATGGAAAAGCTTGAATCATACAGGGAACTCTTTCCTGTGACAAATGAGATGGCATACCTGAATCATGCCGCTATCGCACCGCTGTCCACAAGGAGCGCCGGTGCGATCAAAGAGGTGATGTCCGAGATGCTTTCCTCCGGAGGACTTTCCTATAGAAAGTGGATGGATCGGGTGGACAGGGCAAGGGAGGCATGTGCGAGTTTGATTGGTGCTGAAACGGCTGAGATAGCTTTCCTCGGTAACACCTCGGATGGTCTGGGCGCCGTTGCCAGCTCTTTAGGGTGGAGAAAAGGAGATAAGATCATTGTCTCCATGCCGGATTTTCCCTCAGTGATCTATCCCTGGCTCCCCCTTGAAGGCAGGGGGGTTGAAACCATCCCGGTTCACAGAAGAGACGGTCGCCTGGAGCCGGGGGATGTGGAAAAGGCAATATTACCGGGTGCAAGAATGCTGGTTGTGAGCGCTGTGGATTTTCTTACGGGTTTTGCATGTGATCTGGAGGCCATGGGGGAGATTTGCAGAAAAAAAGGCATTCTTTTCTGCGTGGATGCGATTCAACAGCTTGGAGCTCTTCCTCTCAATGTGGAGAGGGCCGGGATTCATTTCCTTTCATGCGGATCACACAAATGGCTCATGGGGCCTGTTGGCTGCGCTTTCCTTTTTGTTAGCCGCAGGATAGAAGATGAGGTGCGGCCTGAGCGAATAGGCTGGAAGAGCGTAAAGGATGAGGAGGATTTTTTTACATTTCAGCGGGAAATAAAGCGCGGGGCTTCAGGTTTCGAGCCTGGGAGCCTCAATATCCTTGGGATTTGCGGCCTTGGAGCGGCAGTTGAACTCATTCTGGAAGTAGGATTAGAGGCTGTAGAAAATAAATTGATGGAGCTTACAGGTTATCTTTTCGAAAGACTTAGGGAAGAAGGCTTAAGCGCCGTCTTACAGCCTGAGGGAGGTGGAAGAAGTGGCATTGTATCATTTCGTCCCGCAGCCGATCCTGTTGAACTGACAAGGCTTCTCCTCAAGAAAAAAATAATCGTATCGGAGAGGAGGGGGCTCATCCGTGTCTCGCCTCATTTCTATAACAATACGGATGAGCTTGAGAGGTTCTTTCAGGTGATGAGGGCCTGTAAAGGCTGAGAGATTATCTGTGGATGGAAGAGACAACATATTGATGACGATCGCCGATCTTTCCGTGAGGGTGGCCTTCAGGTTTATGGCGGCCCTTCCAGCTTCGGTCTCATCCGGGGCCGGGGTGACTCTGGGGAGAATCGGGGCCGTGCTGCCGATCCCCAGGTTGAGAGTGGCACTTGACAACATCAAGGCCGTCTATGGGAAAGAACTGAGCCCAAGTGGGATGAAGACCCTTTATAGGCAAATATTTGTTCACTTCGGCCGCATGGTTTTTGAGATCCCCAAGATATTCCGGCTCAGGGCCGGAAACCTTGAACAGTATGCTGAAATTGATGGACTGGAAGGCCTTGAGGATGTGCTTTCCAGGCGAAAGGGCTGTTTTTTCCTCACGGCCCACTTCGGCAACTGGGAGTTATTGAACGCAGTAGTTTCGCTTTCTCTGGGGGGAAGGGTGGCCATAGTGGCAAGGCCGTTAGACTTTCCTCCCCTTGAAAGAATCTTCAGCTCCCTGAGAGGCCGTTTCGGAACTGAGATTATACCCAAAAGAAGGGCCATGCGCCGGATACTCAGGTGCATCAAGAGCGGGGTGCCGGTGGGGATACTGCTGGATCAAAACGTTGACTGGTATGAAGGGGTGTTTGTTTCCTTCATGGGGAGGGTCGCCTGTGCCAATAAGGCGCTTGCGATATTGGCCCTCAAGACCGGCGCTCCTGTTGTCCCGGCCTTCACGGTAAGGCTTCCGGATGGGCGCTATAAAGTGATTATCGAGAGGGAGCTTGATATAATACGAACGGCTGATGAGACCAGGGATGTTGAGGAAAATACGCGTCTTTTTTCAGATACCATAGAAAGATATGTCCGAGCCTATCCAGACCATTGGTTCTGGTTCCACAGAAGATGGAAGACCAGACCCTATTGCGCCTTGATTGAGAAGTAATGTCCATCAGTAAATGAGATGGTTTTGTCTAGTTCAACTCGGGCGGCAATGTTAACATCAGGAATATAACTTGCTTCCCGGTCTTTCCGCATTCCGTCTGGGTGAAAAATCTTCATCCTCGGCGGGCTGTGTGAAACCGCCAATGATCTTTTGGGGTAAGGAAAATACAATGAACGATATAAAGGCTGTGGGATTCGATCTTTTTAATACACTGATAACCGTTTCTCCAGAATGTGTAACAGAGGCGATGGTTCGTCTGACCGATACTCTGAGGGCGGAAGGCATTGAGCTGGAATTTGAGTCTTTCAGAAAGGCCCACAGAAGCGCGGCTGTCCACTTCTTTAAGGAGGCAAAGGCCGAGGGCAGGGAAACGCACAATCGTTTCTGGATCAGCAGGGCTCTATCGGAATTCGGCTGCACCGTGGCCCCTGATGATCCTCTCATAGGCAGGGGAGTGGATGCGTATTTTTCTTCTTTTTTCGAATACAGCCGTCTTATTCCCGGGACTAAAGAGATGCTTAAATCCCTTAAGGGTTCCTATCGCCTCGGTCTTCTTTCAAACTTCACTCATGCACCTGCGGCCGATATCCTCCTTGAGCGGCTTGGCCTTCCGGGTTTTTTTGATCACGTGGTAATATCGGGAAGGGTGGGTTACTGTAAGCCCGACAGAAGGGTATTTGATTTGTTCCTTGAGGGAATGGGAGTCAAAGCCGATGAAGTCGTTTTCGTTGGAGATGATCCTGATGCGGATGTCAAGGGGGCTTCCAACGCGGGCCTGAAGCCCGTTTGGACTACCTACGTGACGGACAACAATCTGCCTCACGTCGTAAGCGTAGCTGCAGGCCCACAGGGAGATCCCGGCAAAGAATTTCCTAGAATTTCATCCTGGGATGACCTCTTTGCCCTTCTGGGTAAAAGGCCTTCGGCGCCTGAACTGCCTTGAATACATCAGGAGCTTTTTTGGATTTGCCCTCGCGTTCATCTATCTTGCGATAAAGCTTTTTCTTGTCGGAAGGGTATTCAAGAGAGACAGGCGAACGGGCATGCCCATTCGTCTATCCGAGTAACACCAGCGTCTATTACCTTCACCTCAATCATACTGACGGTCATGCCCTGTTGGGGCACAACGAAGTATGACAATGCCGCACGTCAAAAGCCGGCTCGATCCGGAATCCAGGTCGTCATCCCTGCGAAGTCCGGAACAAAGACCGGCCAACGGCCTACGCCGGTATGACTATCTATTTCCATAGGAAATACCGCGCACGGTTTCAAAGACCGAAGAACATGCGAGCGCTCTTACTGAGGATCCACTCGAGTTTTTCATCACTCAATCCGAGTTCGGGAATCTTTCTAAGCTCTCTATCCCAACTGTATGGGATATTGGGGAAATCCGATCCGTACATGACCCTGTCTGCCCTGAAACTACTCAGTTCAACCGGGCACTGATGGGTAAAGTAGCCTGCCAGCATCATGGTGGTATCCAGCCACAGATTCTCATATTTCTCGATAAGGCCTCTGTAATCTGATGTTTCATCAAAGCCAAGATGCGGGACGCATATCTTGAGGCCGGGGAATTCCTTTAATACCCTTTCAACCCTGTCCACGCTGCATATCTTGTGGGGATCACAGTGATAGGCGGGGCTTTTGGGCTCGCGGCCCGCGTGGATCACCAGTGGTTTTCCGCATGAGCGGCAGGTTTCATAGACTGGATTCATGTAATCCGCGTTCATGTCAAAACACTGCACGTGAGCGTGGAGCTTTACTCCGGCAAGACCGAGGGAAAAGGCCTCTTCCAATATCTCAGCAGATCCTTCTTCTCCCGGGAAAACGGTCGCAAGACCTGTGACCCTTCCCTTGTATCCTGAGCATTTGGATGCCACATAGCGGTTAAGGGATCTCGCCATGCCGGGTTTGTGTGCATACTGCAGGGCGAAAATGTGGGATATGCCGTGTGAGAGAAGAAAATCAAATATTACTTTTGTCTTAAGCCTGTACCTGATGCGCCAGGCATAGGTGTCAAACCATTTCCAGATGGAGGAAAATATCTCGCCGGGAAAGACGTGTACATGGGCGTCAATGACCTCTGGCAGGTCTGCGGGTACGCTTATCCCTTCCTCATCGTCTATGTAAGGCAGCATTGGACTGAGCATTAAATAACCCCTTCCAAAAGGTTTGTTTCCGTCTCAGGGCCTTAAAAGCAATTACGCTAACGCCTGTTGCCATGATCTGAAAAGAGTTTTATCCGATTACCGAGGATAGGGGTTCTGCTCTAGCCTGCAGCAACTCCTTTTCCGCTTGAGGACCTCGTAATCGAATATATTACAAATATTACACCGGTAGTGTTTCATGCTGCGAATAGTCTTCGGGGCATCATATCGTATCAATCCTTTTAGCTATGCTTGGGGATTTCAGATCAATTTCAACCCTGATTGCCATCAAGCCCTTTACCCCTGGCAGGTCTTCCAGCGCGAGAGATTCAGGCTTACCCTTGAGAAAACCCCTGGCTGAGAGAAAATCCATGTGCCGTTCCGCCTCCCTTCCTTCCTGGGGCTGAGAAAACACTACGGATAACATTCCGGGCTGGGTCAGCCGCTCTGCGCCGCCTTTGACGAGGGCTTTGTCAAGGCGCGATTTTATGATTTCTTGGCGAATATCGTAAGCCCCGTCAACATCAAAACGCTTTTCATCAAAGCGGAAGCGTATGGAGGTGGGAGAGTGGCTGAAAAGCAGAAGGTGGGCTATATCAAGCGGAACATTGCCTTTCTTCTTCATTTCCTCGGCTATCAGCGCGATGCCGCATGCAGTAGTCATCTGCCACAGGCGAAAATTCTCAAGATAGATTCTGCTGAATCCGTCAAGCTCTGAAAGGCCGGGACCAAGATATATGGTATAATCCACTCCATCTGTTTGGTGTTTCTCAAAATAATGCGGACAGAGGGCTTGAAGATTAGCTTCTTCTCTGTTCAGGTAAAGAGAAATGCGCTTATTGAGCCCGGAGATGCTTTCTTCGAATTCCTTTCTCTTCCTGTAAACCGAGTGTGTCCTGGGATCAAGTGCCGCCTCATAACTCTCGATTACCTTTGCCAAGCCTGAGCCGAAGTCCTTAATGGACGGGAAAAGCGATTCCAGCTCCGTTTGGAGAAAGCGTGGAATCTCCACCTCATCGCCGGGGCTTATTGCTGCCTTTATTCTGTCTGATTCTCCAAGGAGTCTGTGCCGGATTTCGTCAAGGACAGCCAGAGGCTTTGCCCTCAATGCCTCTTCCAGAACATCCAGACCCAATCTCAGATGTTCGAGGAGGTCTTCTGTCACGGCCCGGTTTCTGGCCAGAGTCGAACCCCTGATATCCGATACGCCATAAAGAGGATAAACATCCCTGAAGACAATCTGCTCCATCTCGGAGTCCTCGCCCCTGCGCCTTCTCTCAAGATGCTTGAAGGCAGCCTTTCGGAAGCGCCACTCAACCGCGGGATGGACAGCGGTGCATTTTTCCTTGATGATGCCCTGGACAGTGTGCTCGATTTCATCGAGTGCCTTTTTTACTGCCAGAGAAAATATGGGGACTATCTCCGAAAGAAGGAGGATATCAATAGGGCCGAATTCATCAGGGTTCGGGGAGGCTATGTCAATAGTTCCTATGGGCTTTCCTTCGTATGTAAGGGGGGCTATCATCAAAGACCTTATGCCGGACCTTATGAGTTCTTTTTCCACTATGGCGGGAGATGGCGTAAGGCTCAGATCCCTTATGCGAACGACCTTGTCTTCCTTTACGGCCTTTTCATAGAGGCTCCCCTGGAATTCTGATAAAGCCATGTGACGCGAGCTGGAAAATACGGAATTGCAGGACAGTTCACAACCTAGATTAAGAAGCATGACCTCGTCTTCGTGGATAGCCACCAGGGACACCAGCAGGTCCTTGCATCTGAGGAGATTGCGGATCCTTTGCTGAAGTCGCAGAAATCCGTTTTCTGTAAATATGGATTCCTGGTCTATCAGGTCTTTCCCTAGGGCTGAAAGCGTTTCTGATTGGGTGACGTCCACTACGGTGAACACCGCGAGCCCTTGTATTTCGAAATCTTCAGGAGGCAGTATCTCCTTGAGCACTTCAGGGTCCGCAAGGTTTTCAAGAATTCTGGCCCTTTCCTCCTCTGTCAGGGCCTTTAATTTTCCCCTGTGCCTGATCTCCATGAAGTTGAGATTGGGCTTAATTCTGAGACAAGTTTCAAGACCCGTTTCCGGATCCTGGATTATCCGGATTATAGGGTATTCGAACTTCTGGCGGATGCCGTAATACTTATCCAAAATTAGGTAATAGGCCCTAAGAACCCGTCCCATGAGGAAATTATCTTCTCCTACTGATGAGAGACCTTTCATGCGCCCGTTATCATCCATAAGGAGTCTTCTGAATGAATCCGAAACATAAACCGGCTGAAGATTAAATGGTATGAAAATGCCTACAGGCTCCATATCCAGCGAGGCTGGTGGGATAACAAGCGATATCAATGCCCTCAAAAGCTCGCTGTGTTGGGAAAGGAGGGAAAGCTCTTCTATGGGGCGCAGAAAGACTGGGGCCTTCTCAAGCATGGTCTTAAGCTTCTCCCAGTATGCCTGCCCCGGACCTCCCCACGAATCCTTTGCCTTTTCAAAATATTCTATCAGGGGCTTAAAGCTGAGCAAGGAACGAAAAGGGTAGTCGGCTTTGCTTATTTCTTTTTCTTCTTTCATGATCCTTCCCCTTGTCTATATCTACAAAGCCGGCAATCAGGTCAGGAAAGGCACTAAATCAGCCAGAGCTGGGTACCTTCTTTCCGGATATGGAGGCTTCATATGAAAATGCCCCTTCCCTTTACCCCTCCCCATCGACGGTGGAGGGGTAGGGGGTGATTTTCATCCTTTGTTGTGCCCTACCCGGGCATGGCTGTTAGTTCGTGTGCATCCGTACGGACTTTAAAGAGCATACTTCATAGCAGATATCATCTGGGGGGATTCAAGGTCAAGCCAATTTCCCGGGCCAGGAGACATGATAATAAGTCCTGCCATGCGACGGACTGTATATGACAGCGTCTGTAAATCTGTAAAAGTGAACTACGTCCCCTAAATGTTTGACAGGAGGCTTGCTCGGGAGTAGTATTGTTGCAGCAGATCAAAGTGTTGGCGGAGGATAGCTATGCGAAGCGCAATTGTGGCTCTTTCTGTTATTGCTTTCATTATAATGGGGTGCGCATCGGCAGAGGTCAAACAGACTGAAGAACTGCAGCAGGAGGCATCTGCGCTTCCTCCCGAACCGGTGCAGGAGGAGGTTGCTCCGAAGGAACCTGAGCCGGCAGCCGTGGAAGCCGGGGATTCCGAGAAGGTCAGCCTTAAACGTATCGCCGTAGCGTCCGCGCTGAAGGACAGGGAACCTGTTGATCCTGCAGAGGTATTTCCTTCCACGGTAGGAAGGGTTTACTGTTTTACACACATCGTGAATGCTAATGGACCTAAGCAGATAACGCACAAATGGTATTTAGGGGAAACACTGGTAAGCAGTGTTAATCTTAAGATCAACGGAGCAAGCTGGAGGACCTATTCCTCAAAGACTATAAACCTGGGTCAGACAGGTCTGTGGAAGGTTGAAGTCTTAGGTCCCGATGGCGAAATGCTCGGAGAAATCCATTTCGAGATAAAGTAGCCTGCCCTTATAAGGCACACCCCTTACCCCTGCCCTCCCTCGCACGGAGGGATGAAAATTGTCATTTGTGCGCCTTGCGGCAAGGTGAGTGTCTAATTATAACCTTTAGACCCTATTGGACCTGAACGGGTACAGTAGGGGATTTTATTTACTCAAGAGGTGAGGTAAGTTGATTATCAGGGCTGATGAAATAGCTGCCAGGATAAAGTCTTTGCAAAAGGCCTTGTCAGAGGCTCGAACGGATGGAGCGCTCCTGGTTGAAAGAACGGATATCTACTATTTTTCAGGCACTGACCAAAATGCGCATCTTTACGTGCCTGCCGAGGGCGAAGCTGTCTTGATGGTGCGAAAGAGCCTGGACAGGGCAAGGAAGGACTCTCCGCTTTCCAATATTTTTCCGCTCGCCGGTTTTTCACAGTTACCGGCGCTGATAAAGGAAAAGAGCGGAAGAATGCCCGCAAGGATGGGTCTGGAATTCGACATTCTCCCAGTCATGTTTTATAGAAACTATGAGAAGAATTTTCCGGGAGCGGATTTGATGGATGTCTCCCAGATTCTGAGAAGAATCCGCATGGTCAAATCCGACTACGAGATATCCTGCATAGCCATGGCTTCTGAGCTGGCAGACCTCATGCTAAATGAAGTGCCTAAATTTATTCATGAATCCAGGACAGAAAACGACCTTGCCGCCAGGGTGGAATATTTTTACAGGCTCCATGGGCACAGCGGTATTATTCCAACTCGCACCTTTCCTTATCCCTCTCTCTACGGGCAGATCATGTCAGGACCAAGAGCGGCCGAGCCGAGCAGCTCATCAGGGCCTCTAGGCGGAAGGGGGCTGGGCCCTTTCTTTTCCGCAAGCGCATCCATGTCGGATATCGGCCCCGGCGAACCGATCATTGTGGATTATGCGGCAACTTACGAGGGCTATATCTCCGATCAGACGCGCATCTTTTCTATCGGGCCTCTTGGAGATAAGTTTTTGAGGGCTCAGGATGCGGTCCGCAGGATTCAGGACAGGCTGGCAGCGGAGGCAAGACCTGGGATGTTGACCGGCGAACTCTATGCGCTAGCCCTCAAGATAGCCGACGAAGCCGGGTTCGGCGCCACCTTCATGGGCCATCCCGAGCCCGCTCCATTTGTAGGACACGGCGTAGGTCTTGAACTGGACGACTGGCCGGTGATCGCCAAAGGCGGCCGCGAGCCCCTCAGGGAAGGTATGGTTATAGCCCTTGAGCCCAAGATAGTGTTTCCAGGAGAAGGCGTTGCAGGGATCGAGAACACCTTCGTCGTCACGGAAACAGGCCTTAAGAAATTAAACCGTTATCCTGACGAGATAACTTACTGCTGAAACCCGCGGAGTTGAATTCCCCGCGGTCCGCCTCGAAAATGTTTTTTTGTTTTGGCCTTCAATACCCCGATGCTTTTATCCATCCCCCTTTACCGTCGAAACGTCGGGATGCGTCGGCATTACTCACTCCCCCTCGACGGGGGAGGGAGGGGTGGGGGTTATTTTCATGCTTCGTTGTGCCCCATTCGGGCATGAGGGTTAGCCGGTTTCCCGGGCTTAGCTATTCCAGAGGGAGTATCTTGACGGGGACCGCTGTCTTTTTCTTAAAGGTCTCCCTGTCATCAAGCGTGCCTATTCCCCTGCCAACGTGCATGGGTATGGCAAGCCTCGGTCGGATCTTGTCGGCCGCGGCCGCAGCCTCCTCAGCGGTCATCACATAAGTCCCGCTGACCGGCAAAAGGACTATGTCCGTCTTGATGGAGGACATCTCCGGGATGTTGTCCGAGTCGCCCGTATGGTAGATGGTTACTCCTGAAACGGTGAACACATACCCCACGTGACCAGCCTCCTTTGGGTGGAATGGCACTCCGGGGCTCTTGAACTTATTTAAATTGTAGGCCGGTACGGCCTTTATCTCTATACCTTCCACCTTGAGGGCGTCTCCCGGCTTTACCACTGTTACAGGCTGCGGGAGATTTGATGCCGCGGCCTTCGGGGCAAGGATCGCTGTTTTTTCTCCCCTGATCTTCGCTACATCATCTGGCGAGCAGTGGTCGAAGTGGTCATGGGTTATCATGATGATATCTGCCTGGGGGCCTCCCTTGATCTGCCAGGGGTCTATGTAAATCACTTTTCCCCCAGCCTCTATGCGGAAGGAATCGTGACCCAGCCAGTGGATGCCCTTAACAAAATCCTCAAGGTTTTCTCCCTGGGGTGAGGCAACTGCGACCGTTACCAGTCCCTTGAAGATCGCGCAAAAAACTGCAAGATAGATAGCCTGTGCCCTTTGTGGTGTCATGCGTAACCCTCCTTTTGCGTCATTTCTGAGAAGCTGACTACTTGAAATGTCTAACACATTAAAGTATGGGATAATTCTCCGGCCGGGTCAAGCCCGGAGTCCTTGTTCTCTACCGGCGGTGTGCCTGTTTTTTTGAGCGCGGTCTCTTGTATGATCCTTCGGGAACCTAACCTTCTCTCAGGTTTTCAATTGTGCAGCCGGATTTCTTGCTGTAAAGCCATAGCTTATCGTAAAAGGCCTCAAAGGACTTATTGTGAAGCCATCTGTGGAGAGGCGTCTGCATCACGAGTTCCGCGATTTCCTCCTCTCTGGTGTCTCGATAGGATATTCCTAAGACGGTATTGAAGATACCCTTTGGATTGCTTACTCTGAACTCCTCGGTGCTCCTGTTGTAGCGTTTGGCAACCCAGTCCGCATCAGTGCAGAGCCAGCATTCCACGTTGCGCTGGCAAATACCTATTATTACGTAATGCGAATACTGTACAGGCACCCGGCTCTCCTCATCTTGAGCCACCTTGCGCCATGCATTGGGGTCATCGCTGTTTGAGTCGCTCAGAAATGTAATCAGTTCCGCGCCGTTGTGTGAAAGTTCCAAGCAGACCTTGGCTATTTCCCTCCTGCGGCTCTGACCTGTTGACCCTCTAAACCTCCCCTCAATCATTATCGCATTGGCGCACCAGCGGAGCTTAAGTCCACTTATAAATGCTCGATCAGTGCTTCCTTCAACTGAGTAACCGATTTTCATCCCAGCATCTCCCGGTAGTGCAATTCGCCAAGGGGCATTTCATCCAAGAGCTGTCTTATCTTGCCGGGATCAGGCTTAATCAGGACGGATGATATCTTGGATGACTTAATAAGATGCAGACCATCCAGATTGTCATCAAACAGGTCAATAAAATAGGGGCTGTGGGTTGTAAAAACAAACTGCCCGCTAAGGCCTGAAGGATCAATCTTCTTGATAAGAGGCTTAAGATGCCCCACATAGATTCCGTTTTCTGGCTCCTCTATGAGCAAGAGAGGATTGGGTTCCCCTGATGCGCCTGACAGGGATGCTTTAAGGATAAGATAGCTAGTGTCCATCCGGAAAAGGTAATTTACTGATAAAAATGAAAAAAAGCGCATTTTAAGGTGGACAATTTCGATGTTTTTTGTTATAAAGTTATTCAACCAACTGAAATAACGATAACAAACAG
>Ga0210051_1001613_pt1 | contig 22766 bp, 24 predicted proteins | sample CryGey092014_all_FD_185464 | JGI IMG/M metagenome (GOLD analysis project Ga0210051, IMG submission 185464) | Groundwater microbial communities from aquifer - Crystal Geyser CG23_combo_of_CG06-09_8/20/14_all (SPAdes) (version 2) | ecosystem: Environmental > Aquatic > Deep subsurface > Groundwater... | reverse complement strand
TACTTTTTACCATACCCTTAGGATTCGCTACTGGTATGCTTGCGGCAACAATTGCAGTAGGAGGTTTTATTGGGGTCCCGGCGATGATTTATGTTCTCGGGGCACCCGCTATAATGGGATCAGCAACAGAGCTGGTAATAGCATTTGTTATGGGAATGGGTGGTTCTTTCAAATATGCACTGCATGGGCTTGTTGATATTCGTCTATCCCTAATAATCCTTGCTGGTTCTCTCTTTGGTGTTCAACTTGGTGCAATAGGCACAACATATGTCAAAGGTTATGTGATCAAATTAGTGATGGGTGTTATAATGATTATAGTTCTCTTCAGCCGTGGTCTGATGGTTCCTGTATACTCGTCGCAATTGGGACTGATAAATCCTCTTGCTGAAGGCACAGTAAAGATATTAAAGAGCACAAGCTTTGGTCTAATGATTATCGCCCTGTTAATTGGTGCGTTCATAGTTTTAAAGGCAATGTGGCAGGGGATTAGGGCAGAACGTAAAACGGCAACCCAGGAAGTTCTGGATCATGGGAGGGTGTAGAAATGGAAAAATATAGAAAAATACTTGTTGCGATCGACGGCTCAAAATCCAGCATGAATGCATTAAGGGAATCATTCAAACTTGCTACAAACGAGCAGAGCTGGATAACTGTGGTATCTGTTGCCCCTCCTTATGAAGGGGACTTAGCAATGACAGCTATAGGGAACATCCAAAAAGCAATTAAAGAGCCCTGTGAAAAAGCCCTTTTAGAGGCTGAAAAGATAGCAAAGGCAGAAAGGGCATTGATAAAGACAGCATGTGAAGAGGGTGAGCCATACGAGAGGATTATTGACCTTGCTGAGGCTGAAAACTGTGACCTTATAGTTTTAGGCAGAAAGGGTATGAGCCGTATTGAAAGGGTTCTTATGGGCAGTGTAACAGCAAGGGTTATAGGCCATAGCCAGAGGGATGTGCTTGTTGTACCAGAGGATACAAAGATTGGGTGGAAGAGCATTTTTCTTTCTACAGACGGCTCAAAATATAGCGAGGCTGCCACAAATAAGGCGATAGACTTTGCAAGATCTTATGGTGGTGAGATAAAGGCAGTCTCTGTTGTTGATGTGACAGAAGAATTTATGGCTCAGGCGCCGGGTGCAGTTGAGAGCCTCGTTAAAAAGGCAAAGGGATTCGTAGAGGATGTAAAGAAAAAGGCAGAGGCACAGGGCGTAAAAACAGAGACATTTGTGAGGGAAGGAGAGCCTTATAAAGTTGTTACCAATCTCGCGAAAGAATACGATTCTAATGTTATAGTGGTAGGGAGCCATGGAAGGAGTGGTCTCAGAAGGCTTATGATGGGTAGCGTTGCCGAAAGGATAATTGGGTATGCCCCATGCCCTGTACTCGTAGCCAAAACATAGCAAAAAATATAATAGGCCTTCTTATATGAGTCATAGATTGTATAAGAAGGCCTTATGTTATTTTTCTGCCAGATGGTTTAATTCTTATCAATGATACAATAATCGCCCCTGCAATCATTCCAGCAAGCACAGAAAGAAATATAACTATTGCAAGGGATGCCTCAAACTTCCAGAAAAGAAAGGTTATAGCCACAGGCATGGCATTCTGCACAGAAAATATTGCCACTATAGCAACTATAATTAATAACAGGATAACCGTTACCATGGTTGTGCTTCCATATATAATTTTATACGTGTAACTCTTTTTGAACCTTTGTCTTGAGTTCAAAAATCTTAAGTCTTTTTTCCCCTTCTTCGGTAAGTTCTTCTGCTTTAACTCTTGCAATAGTAGCACCTTCCTTAACAAAATCGATGCCCTCTTTGATTCCCTTTTGTAAATCATTCTTAACCTTTTCCCAAAAATTCATTACCTTTCCTCCTTTCAGGTGTTTTTTCTTTGCTTACAATAAGGAACCTTTTGCTTTATAGTCTTTGTCTGAATCATTTGCTCAAAGTTTACCAGATTATAAAATGCGAGTAAACTAAAAATACAAACGCATAAAATTCTGTTACGCTGTCATTGCGAGCGACCGAAGGGAGCGTGGCAATCTCGTTGAAAAATCTGAGATTGCTTCGTCGCTATGCTCCTCGCAATGACACAACAGCAATTGCGTTTGTATTAATTATTCTCAAATCCAGCGATAAGAATTGTCATTGCGAGTGTCTGTGCATTTTAGCAGAAGGTGACAGCCTGCGCGTCTATTATCAAAGTCCTATAAGCCTTTTGAATTCATTATATGATTTCTTCTCTATCCCCTCATGTAGACTTCTACCATGCGCATCCATTGTTACTATTGCCGGGAAATTTTCTACCTCAAACATCCACATCGCCTCAGTCACACCAAACTCCTCAAGCTTCCATACATCAACGATCCTCTTAACCCTATCTGCAAGATAAACACCGGCACCGCCTATAGTATGAAGGTATACACAGCCGTTTTCTTTTAGTGCATTTAAAGTCTGCTCGCCCATACCTCCTTTACCCATCACGCCCCTTATCCCGTATTCTGAGATTATCTGATGCTCATACATCTCAACCCTTATGCTCGTTGTAGGACCTCCTGCAATAAGCTTGAAGTCTTTGCCGGTCTTTCTTATTATGGGACCGCAATGGTATAGGATTGTACCTTCAAGATTGAACGGTATCTGTTTCTTTGATGGTTTTTTATTAAATAAAAAATTATGTACCCTATCCCTGCCTGTTACGATAAGTCCATTGATTAGAACAATATCACCTGCATGCAATGAAAGGACGTCTTCCTTTGTTAATGGAAGATTTATTCTTTGGATATTTTTCACATTCATAAAATCTCCCCTAACCCCTCTTTACTAAAGAGGGGCAAATATTCCCCCTTTGGCAAAGGGGGATAGAGGGGGATTTTCTCATCAATCCTGTATCTTGAATCTTATATTTTACATCTTCCATGTTAACCTTGCCCTTCTATCCGCCCAACAGCAGACTGATACGTCAACAAAATATGATGCAGGGTGTCTATGATTTACTCCGACCTTCACACCGATAGCTGTTGTTTTACCTCCGAGGCCGAGTGGGCCTATTCCAAGCTGATTTATATCTCTAAGGAGTCTCTTTTCAAGCTCTGATAAAACTTCATGTTTATTCTTATCTTCAATCCTTCTTAAAAGCTGCTCCTTAGCGAGCTTTGTTACCTGATCCTTTGAAGCCCCTATTCCCACCCCGATAATATATGGCGGGCATCCTTTACCCTGGGCTTTGTATATAGTATCAAGCACGCATTTTCTCACACCCTCCAAATCCCTCTCTGCCTTAAGTTCCTCAACCGGTAGCTTGTATAACTGGCCTGCGTTTTCGCATCCTGAACCCTTCAACATGAGGTCTATTGTAATTTTTTTACCTTTGGTTTCTTCAAAGTATAATACAGGGAAACCTATACCTGTATTATCTCCAGAATTTTTATCTGTAAGTATATCAACTGCATTAGCCCTTAAAGGGATCTTTTCAGTAGCAATCCGTGTTGCCCCGATGATGGCACTTTTCAATTCGAGGTGGCTAATACCAACGGGTACCTTTATAAAAAAAACAGGTACGCCTGTATCCTGGCACATAGGTCTTTGGGTCTCTTTAGCAATTCTTATATTCTCAAGTATTGCTGATAATGCAACTCTCGCATTCGATTTTTTTTCTTCTTTGGGGTATGCATACCTTAAAGCAGCCTCAATATCTGAAGGCAATGATGTTGCAGCCTTTTTATAAAGCTCGACTATTGCGTCACGAAGGTTCATCATTTAATATTATTTCATATTTCTTCAGCCAAAGGGAAGTGAGCTTTACATCAAGAAAATATCCTGAACAGAAGAAATGTAACTGATACTCCCATCAAACTGCCGAGAATAACCTCCCATGGGCTGTGAGCCTTTGTTATAACCCTGCTCTGTGCAATTATTACAGCGAGCATAAAAGAAAACAGTGATATAATAAAATTTTCTGTCATATACGTTATTGCCATCCATACTGAAAATGCGAGTGCAGAATGCCCACTTGGCATACCTCCTCGTAATGGCAGACCTTTACCGAAATATGCCTTTGTTATCACAACAAGGATGAGCACAATTATAAATGCTATGAGAGAAATTTCTTCCTTAGAGTGTTTTGTTATATAGAGTCCTTTATGGAAAGAATCACGTAAATATGGGAATAAGATTATATAGCCTATAACCGCAACACCAAAGGCAGTTATTAACACAGCACCAGCAGCTATGTCTTTTGCTATACGTGCCTTCTCGCTATGCTCTGGTAATATTATGTCAACTATTGTTTCTATTGCAGTATTGAACATCTCTGCGAGAAGCACGGCTATTACAGAAAGTGCAATGATGAGAAACTCTGTACGTGAAACACCAAGGATATAACTTAAAATAAGTACAGCAGCTGCACTAAAAAAATGATACCGTAAATGTCGCTGAGTCTTTGCAGCATGAAGTATTCCTTCTATTGCAAAATTAGCACTCCTTAACCATTGCCTGAACGGCATATTAACCTAACCTTTTCACCCCCCCTATTCCCCCCTTGGTAAGGGGAGATTGAGAGGGGTTATAGAATCGATGTAAGCTCTTTTATTAAAATTGTGTTTTCCTTGTGTGATTTAACAGCAACCCTCAAGTATGTATTGTCAAGCCCTCTAAAATTAGAGCAGTCCCTGACAAGTATCCCTTTTCTTTTTAGCTGCTGGAATATCTCATTTGCGCTGCTTATTTTCAAGAGATAGAAATTAACATCGGAATCGAAAAATTCTATCCCTATTTTCTTGAAACTCTTTTCAAGAAATCGTTTCTCTTCCTTTAATAATCTAAATGTCTCGCTTCTATATATCTTGTCTTTAAGTGCCACCACTGCTGCCCTTTGTGCCAGGTTATTTACTGTCCAGGGCTCTTTATACCTTTTTAAACTCCCAATCAGATGCTGAGGAAAGACACCATATCCAATCCTCAAACCTGAAAGGGCATAGAACCCTGTCATAGACCTAAGCACAATTAGAGATGGGTTATCTTCCATATCCTTTATTATTGAGTCTTCAGCACAAAAGTCTATAAATGCCTCATCAACAATGAGATAACATTTAAATTCTTTTGCTGCTGCTGCAATCCTTTTGACCCCCTCTTTTCTGATTAATCTTCCCGTAGGATTATTGGGATTACATAGAAAAGCCATATCCACAGAGCACAGAACTTCACCCCCTCCTTTACCCTCCCCCCTCAAGGGGGAGGAAATATTAGGTGTGTCCCCCGCCCCTTGCGGGAGGGGGTAAGGGGGCGGGGGGGCTGTGTTTTGTGTTCTGTATTCCGTGTTCTGACTCCTGTCTCTCATCGCAGCTATAAATTCATCAGGGTCTATAGTAAAATTGTTTTTATTATCGAGCATAAAATACTTGATAAATCCCGAATTCCATAGTCCGAAGGTCTGACTTTCACCCCCTCCCTTGCCCTCCCCCCTCGAGGGGGAGGGATGGGTGAGGGGGGCTGTGTTCTGTAATATTATCGCCCTTTCATATTCTGAAAATGTCGGTGCCGGAATAAGAACCTTTTGAGGCTTTAAGACCCTTGTTATCAGATAAATGAGTTCCGTGCTTCCATTCCCGCAGAGAATTGTCTCAGGGTCGATTCCGTGGTATTGTGCAAGCCGCTTTCTCAATCTTTTTGCTTCATGGTCAGGATAGTTATGAAGATATTTCAGATGTCTCCGCATTTCTGTCTTTATCTTTTTAGATACGCCGAGTGGATTTACAGATGCACTGAAATCCATTATCTTTCGTTCCTGCATCTTCAGTTCTTCCGCAAGCCTGTAGATATTTCCACCATGTTCGAATGAGTCGCAAGTATTAAATATCGCTTCTATCATTAGTTACCCTAAATTCTTCTTAATAGTTTTAGTATACTGTATTTGTCTCATGTTACACTAACAATAATGGAATTAGATAAACATACTATCAATCAAATAAAAAAAATATACAGCATTAAAAAAGGGGAAATACTTTCCCGTTTGAAGGAATTTAAAAAGCTCTGGTCGGATGGAAATGATGAAGAAATTTTTACCGAATTAGCCTTCTGCATCCTTACCCCGCAATCTAAGGCAAAATCCTGCTGGGACGCCATAGTGAAGCTCAGAAGCGAAAACGTACTGTTTAGAGGCGATGCAGAAAAAATCAAAGAAGGATTACAATGCGTTAGATTCAAGAACAAAAAAGCGCAGTATGTCGTAAAAGCAAGAAAATTATTTTTTAAACAAACATGTCCCACAGTAACACAAAAGACAATGAAAATAATCCCCCCTCACCCCCCTTTAGTAAAGGGGGGAAGGGGGGATTGTCAGGTTAATAAAGGAAGAGTTTGTATAAAACCTGCATTAAACATGTTTGATGATATATATGAATGCAGGGAATGGTTAGTTCATAACATAGACGGTCTCGGTTATAAAGAAGCAAGTCATTTTCTAAGAAATATAGGATTGGGAGAAAAGATTGCCATTCTTGACAGGCATATACTCAGAAATTTAAACCAGCTTGGGATAATAGAGGAGATACCAAAGTCTATAAGCCAGGCAAAATACATGCAGATAGAGAAAAATATGATGGAGTTCGCAAAACAAATAAATATCCCACTCTCCCACCTTGATCTACTGTTCTGGTATAAAGGAACAGGGGAGATATTCAAATAATTTATAAACTACACAAAAAATAATGAAAATTAATAATTGACCAGTGGATTCGCTCGTTAGAATATAGACAAAATAAGACATACAAAAATGACATTTTTTGGCTCCTGGGAAGGGATTCGAACCCCCGACCAAGTGGTTAACAGCCACCCGCTCTGCCGACTGAGCTACCCAGGAATAGATTTTGTTTATATCAAATAACTCGATGCTTTGTCAATCTCATTGCGAGTCGATTCCGACAAGGCTAAGTTCATTCACAAGCTTTGCAACAAGGTCGCCAATCTCGGTTGTACTATAACCCATCTGCCCTGCGGAAAGGCTTTTGAGATATTTACCTGTAACCTCCATAACACCCTTTTCAATAAGCTGTGCTGGTTTATTCTCACCAATATGTTCAAGCATCATTCCTCCGGCACAGATTGCAGCCAAAGGGTTAATCACATTCTTTCCTGTATATTTTGGTGCAGAGCCTCCTATAGGCTCGAACATCGAGACACCTTGAGGGTTAATGTTTCCACCTGCGGCTATGCCCATTCCCCCTTGTATCATCGCTCCTAAATCGGTAATAATATCTCCAAACATATTATCTGTTACGATGACATCAAACCATTCAGGATTCTTAACAAACCACATTGTTACAGCATCAACATGTGCATAATCAATCTTTATCTCGTGATATTCCTTTGCTACTTCATGGAATGTCCTCTCCCATAGGTCAAATGCAAATGTGAGGACATTTGTCTTACCACATAGTGTAAGCTTGTTAATCTTGTTTCTCCTCCTGCAGTATTCAAAGGCAAATCGTATACACCGCTCCACGCCTTTCCTTGTATTAATAGACTCCTGTACTGCAACTTCATCAGGCGTGCCTTTCTTCAGAACACCGCCTGCTCCAGCATACAGCCCCTCTGTATTCTCCCTTACAACAACAAAGTCTATATCCTCTGGTCTCTTATTCTTCAATGGACAATCAACACCGGGATATAACTTGACAGGTCTCAAATTTATATACTGGTCAAGCTCAAATCTCAGCCTTAAGAGAATTCCCCCCTCGAGTATGCCAGACTTTACATCAGGATGCCCTACTGCACCGAAATAGATTGAATCATATTTTTTTAGCTCGGCTATTGCACTATCTGGAAGTGTTTCACCAGTCCTTAAATACCGATCACCCCCAAAATCATAATGGTTAAAGTTAAGTTTGAATCCAAACCTCTGAGAGACAGCTTCTAAGACCTTAATGCCCTCTCTAATAACCTCTGGGCCTGTACCATCTCCAGGAATAACGGCTATGTTATAAGATTTCATAAATTATTCTCCCGTATCCTGAGCTTTTAATCTCTTCTTTGTCCACTCAACCAGTCCCCCTGCAGAAATTAACTCCTGCATGAACGGAGGTATAGGATTGGCTTTATATTCTTCGTTTTTCGTTAAATTCTTTACTATCCCATTGATCGCATCTACCTCTACCTCATCAGCCTCTTTAATCTTCTCGGAAGCTTCTTCAGATTCAAAGATGGGAAGCCCTATATTAAAGGCATTCCGGTAGAAAATCCTTGCAAAACTCTTTGCTATTACCGCCTGGATGCCTGCTGCCTTTATCGCAATTGGCGCATGTTCCCTCGATGACCCGCATCCAAAGTTTTTCCCGGCAACAATAATATCACCCGCCCTTACCTTGCTGGAAAAATCCTTGTCAACACCTTCCATCACATGCTTCGCAAGTTCATGCGGATCAGATGTATTAAGATACCTCGCAGGTATAATCACATCTGTGTCTATATCATTGCCAAATCTCCATGCCCTGCCCCTGATAAGCATGTTTCCTCCGTACTTTTCAGTTATAAGCTGTAAATTCAGTAGTTATTATAGGCAATTTACCTATTTATAAACAAGTCGAAATAGCATTAAAATAGATATTGAGCCATTATAATGTGGTATAGCCAGTAGGGTAGATAGAAAAAATTGGGAAGATTTCATATATAATTTTTGTTATGGTAATCGCTAATCATTCCATATTTAAAATTTATCATAAGTTATATCAGGCATTTGGCCCTCAGCGCTGGTGGCCTGGTGATACCCCTTTTGAGATTGCTGTTGGCGCAATCCTAACACAAAATACAAACTGGGGAAATGTGGAGAAAGCGATAAATAATCTAAAAAAACAGAATACCCTCTCAGCAAAGGCTATACACGAAATGCCGGGCAAGAAACTCTCTGAACTTATAAGACCCGCAGGATATTACAACATAAAGGCTAAGAGGCTTAAGTCTTTTATAGATTTTCTTATGAATGATTACCATGGAAGAATGAAGAGGATGAAAAACGAGGATATGCATTCTTTGAGAAAAAAGCTTCTCAGCATAAACGGTATAGGGCCTGAGACAGCAGATTCAATCATCCTTTATGCTCTTGAAAAACCTATTTTTGTCATAGACGCATATACAAAACGGGTTCTATCAAGACACGGTATCATGGAACATGAAAAGTCTTATGATGAATTTCAGGAGCTTTTCCACTCATCTCTGAAAAAAGATATGAAGCTGTTTAATGAATATCACGCCCTTTTTGTAAGAGTCGGCAAAACATTTTGTAAGCTAAAAAAACCTCTTTGTGATAAATGCCCTTTAAATGATTTATGAATTTAAAGCCTGACAATTTCAAACTAATTACTACCTTTTCTCCAAAAGGCGACCAGCCAAAGGCTATAAAAGAGCTTGCAACAGGCTTAGAAAAGGGTCTGAAGCACCAGGTACTTTTAGGCGTTACAGGTTCTGGAAAGACATTCACAATCGCAAATGTTATTGCGAATATAAATAAGCCAACCCTCGTGATTGCCCATAATAAGACCCTTGCAGCCCAGCTTTATGAAGAATTTAAAGAACTGTTTCCGGAGAATGCTGTTGAGTTTTTTGTCAGCTACTATGATTACTACCAGCCAGAGGCTTACATCCCCACAACTGATACGTATATAGATAAAGACGCACTCATTAATGATGACATAGACAGGTTGAGGCACTCTGCGACAAGGGCAGTGCTCGAAAGAAATGATACAATTGTTGTGGCTTCTGTCTCATGCATCTACGGCTTAGGCTCCCCACAGGACTACATGGATATGCATCTAATTATAGAAGAAGGGATGCATACAGAGCGTGATGAAATCCTGAGAAGATTAATCGAAATGCAGTATGCACGTTCTGATATCGAATTTAGAAGGGGGACTTTCAGGGTAAGGGGCGATATTGTAGAGGTTCACCCATCTTTCTCTCTTGATAAGGGAATTTGTATAGAATTCTTTGGAGACGATATTGATGCTCTCTATGAATTTGACCCCCTCACAGGTAAAAGAATAAGAAGGCTCGATAAGATTGCACTTTTCCCGAACAGCCACTGGATAACACCGAGGGAACGACTTGATCCAGCACTAAAGAATATAGAAAAAGAGATGGAGGAAAGAATCGAGTACTTTTTTAAAGAGGGAAAAAACCTTGAGGCACAGAGAATTGAACAGAGGACAAGATTTGATTTGGAAATGTTGAGGGAATTCGGTTATTGCCACGGTATAGAAAACTATTCGCGCCATCTTAGTGGCAGGGCTACCGGAGAGCCTCCATATACATTACTAGATTATTTCGAGGATGATTTCCTGATAGTTATTGATGAGTCTCATGCAACTATTCCTCAGATTGGAGGTATGTATGAGGGTGACCGTTCAAGAAAACAAACCCTTGTAAATTATGGTTTCAGACTGCCTTCTGCACTTGATAACAGGCCGCTAACATTCACTGAATTTGAGCACAGGGTTAATCAGGCAATTTATGTATCTGCAACTCCAGGACATTATGAATTCGAAAAATCAAGGGACCGTGTAGTTGAGCAGATAATCAGGCCGACCGGTCTTATAGATCCAGAAATGTTTGTGCGGCCGGTTTCAGGACAAGTGGATGACCTTTTAGGTGAGATAAGAAAGCGTGCAGAAAAAGGTGAGAGGGTTCTTGTAACCACGCTTACGAAGAAGATGGCAGAAGATCTAACCGACCACTATATAGACCTCGGGGTAAAGGCAAGATACTTACATTCTGACATTGACACCCTTAAGCGGGTTGAGATATTAAGGGATCTAAGGCTCGGGAATTTTGATGCATTGATTGGAGTCAATCTTTTAAGGGAGGGGCTTGACCTCCCTGAGGTCTCACTCGTTGCAATCCTTGACGCTGACAGAGAAGGTTTCCTTCGGTCAGAACGTTCATTGATTCAGACAGCAGGCCGTGCTGCAAGAAATATAAACGGAAATGTAATTCTATACGCAGATACCATAACCGGCTCAATGAAGAGAGCCCTTGACGAGACGAAACGAAGGAGAAGGATACAGGAAGAGTATAACAAAAAAATGGGGATTACCCCTGAGACTGTAAAATCCAACATCAAGGACATACTTAGTTCTATCTATGAGGCAGATTACTGGACAGTACCTGCTGTAGCAGAGGAGAAGGCTGAATACGGCAATGACGGAGAGACATTAAAAAGGCTTGAGTCTGAGATGAAAGAGGCTGCAAAAAAGCTCGAATTCGAACATGCTGCAAAGATAAGGGATAAGATTAAGGAGATTAAAAACAGGATGATCGAGATTGGGATAAAAGATTAAATGAGATGCTATAATTATTTAAGCAATTTTATCACAGGGGGTAAGAGATGATTGTTATTGCAGAGAATCTTAATACGAGGAACAAGGTTTATATGGATGCAGTAAAAAACAGAGATAAAAAGACATTAACAGAGCTTATGGAAAAACTTAAGGAATCAGGTGCTGAAATTATCAATATACAATGTTCTCTTGACAGCGCTGGCGATGAAGACACTCTACCATGGGTAACAGAAATCCTCGGTGATGCAGCAGACAGCAGCATATCTCTTGACTCAAGAAATACTCAGGCCCTAAAAAAGGCCATACCACTTTGCAAAAAGCCACCCCTCATTAATTTTATCTCAGAGACCGAACCTGAAGATCAGAAAACAATGCTTTCACTTGTATCAAACACCGGAGCTTCTCTGGTCATCAGGGCCTCAGGTGGCACTATACCCACATCCTTAGAAGCAAAACTCCAGATAATCGAGAGACTTCTCGAAATGGCAAATACAGCAGACATACCCAATGAGAGGCTGTTTGCAGACCCTTCGATAGTACACATAGGCAGGGGAATGGGACAGAAACACCTTTTAAATTCCCATGAATGTATCAGAGTACTCAAAGAACTTGTAGAGCCTCCTGTAAATACTATCGCATGGATTGCCAATGTCTCTACTGGATTGCCAAAGGCATTAAGAAAACCTCTTGAGGCCACATTCCTCAGCTATGTGGCTGGTGCCGGACTCGATGCCGCAATGGTAGATATCCTTGATGAAAATATCAGGAAGACTATATACCTTATAAAATCCTTCAGGGATGAAATAGTATTTGCGCAAGCAGATATAAGTTAGCATGAGTAATGTCTGGCGTTTTATTGATACGGGACCATGCAGCGCAGCTTATAATATGGCTCTGGATGAGGCGATTGCGATTGATGTCAGAAAAGATAATATACCTCCAACATTAAGGCTCTACGGATGGGATGTGCCATCCGTAAGCATAGGATGTTTTCAGAAGATCAGTGATGTTGATATTGAATATTGCATCAAAAAACATATCCCGATTGTCAGAAGGCCTACAGGAGGCCGTGCAATCCTGCACAACCATGAGTTCACATATAGCTTCTCTGTAAAAACAACACACAGGCTATTCTCAAAGGGACTGCTCGACAGCTATAAAAAAATAAGTATAGCCTTTGGCTCTGCACTATCAAAAATTGGACTATCGCCGGAATTAAAACTAATTAAAGAAAATCATCGCCCGAGAAACCCTTTATGTTTTCATTCAGCATCATATGGAGAGATTACTATAAATAATAAGAAGATTATTGGCTCCGCACAGAAGCGCTGGACCGATGGCCTGCTTCAGCAGGGTTCTATCCCATTTACTATTGATAAGGATGAGATGAATAAGGTATCCAGACTTAAATCCACTCACGGGATAAGAGAGGCATTTATTGGGTTAAAAGAGATACTTTCTGAGTTAAACACTGACGACCTTAAAAACGCTATCAGGACTTCCTTTGAAGAGACTTTTGACACAAGTCTTGTCCCTTCTTCTCCCTCACAGGAGGAGGTATCTCTTGCACACGAGCTTGAGGCTCAAAAGTATCTGTCTCATAAATGGAACTTCAAGAGATAATCTTGACAATAGAGCCTGTTTCACACCTAACCCCTCTTTGCCAAGGAGGGGAAGTATTGCAAGTCCCCCCTTTAGCAAAGGGGGATGGAGGGGGATTTATAGATCAATACTATACAAACATTAACAAAGAGGAAGACATTCTATTACTAATGCCACCTTTCACTGAATGCTTACCTAATGAGTGAGCAGGTATCGAGAAATATGAATTTCTGAATAATGCAGGATAGTGATATAATTAAATATGTATGTCTATTTAAACGGGAAGATTGTACCGTCAAAAGAAGCGGTAGTTTCTGTCTTTGACCATGGGTTCCTATATGGAGACGGGGTATATGAGACAATGAGGGTCTATGATGGTGTCATTTTCATGATAGATGAGCACATCAGAAGGCTTTATCGCTCTGCATCAATGATAGGACTTACGATTCCTCTTGAGACGGATCTTCTGAAAATTTCAATTTATGAAACCCTTATCGCCAACCGTCTCAAGAATGCCTATGTAAGGTTAACTGTTTCGAGAGGTCATGGTGACATCGGCCTTGACCCTGAACTTTGTACAAAGCCGACTATTGTAATAATCGTGCAGAAACTGAAAGAATACCCAAGGGCATTCTATAAAAATGGTATAAGCCTTATTATCCCGGAAACGAGAAAAAACCTCAGAGAGGCAATAAATCCACGTATAAAATCCCTCAACTTTCTAAATAATATACTTGCCAAGATTGAGGCAAAAAAAAGAGACGCCTATGAGGCTGTAATGCTAAATGTATATGGAAAACTCACTGAAGGCACCATCAGCAATGTATTCTTCTATGAGAATGGCATCCTATGCACACCTTCTCCTGCATGTGGAATACTTGACGGTATAACAAGGGGGATAGTCATAGACCTTGCCCGGAGAGAAGGGTTTAAGGTAGAAGAAGGTGAATTTACAAAGGATGATATTTATTCCGCAGTTGAGGTCTTCATCACTAATACTACCCTTGAGGTTATGCCGGTATCAAAGGTTGACGATCAGGGGTATGCTGTGGGTAAAATAACAAAACTACTCCACAAAACATACAGACAGGAAGTAAATGCCTATATGGCAAATGTCAGGGCAGGCTTGTTTCAGCATCTAAGAAAATCAATGTGTTAAGAGACCCTATTTCTTATTTCTCAACTCGACAGCCTTTTCCATAGGTAACCCCAAACTCATCTTTTTACATAAATCTATTAATATACAAAATTGTAAAATAATAATCCTAAATATTCACGTATTGCAAAAGATGTGTTTCCAAGTTCTGAAGCAGCCGGCAAGTAATCCTCCCATCCATATTTTTTATTCTCCCATGTTTTAAAATTAGCTGGAAATGGTGTAACATTCATATGCATCCTTTTAAAGCTGAGAACAGAACGGCTCATATGATAGGCAGATGTCACCAATATCGGTTTTTTAAAGCCCAGTTTTTCACAGATCTTCTTAGTATATCTTGCATTTTCAATGGTGTCCCTGCTTTTGTCCTCTGTGATAATTTTATTTGAAGGAACCCCAAGATCCATGAGGAATCGCCTTACAATAGGTGCTTCGGATGGCTTATATTTGAAGACCTGTCCACTTGATACAATAATAGGGACATTAAGCCTCTTTTGAAGTCTCACAGCAGTAACAATCCTGCTAATCGTATCACCAGCAGGAGAACCAATACCTGATAAATCTGCAACCCCTATATGTGAACCACCACCCAAAAGGACTATTACATCTCCCTGTGGATTTATAGGTATCTTAAAGTCAGATTCAAGACCCCTGAGGATTGCATCTGAGACAGGGGCTATGGAAAGCAACCATATAAAACTACCGATTAAGCAGTTTACAATCCCTGATCTCCAGTGTTTTTTGAATAAAAACCACACGCCAGAGAATATTAAAAAAATGATGAATATTCCAGGTGGTATAAAGAAAGGAGTTAAAATCTTTTTAAGTATAAACATTTATCATATTTCAAGACCTGACACCTTACTTGAGACCTTATGAGACAGTTAATACATCTCATATTCCGAGATGCCGATGAAAATGCCGAACTTATTCAGAAAATCTCTTATGTCCTGCAGATGGGTCTGGAGTATACGATAAATCTCTTTATCATCAACTTCCCAGTAGATATGAACCAGCCGGTTTCTAAATCGGGCCATCTGTATCAAACAGCCAGCATATTCTTCATCAAAAGCGCCCCTTTCAGTCAGCACTCTGAAAGTATCGGCATAATCTTCGGGCGTTCTGTAACCGTTTTTTTTGCGATAATGTGATTACAGAGATCAATTATTCCTTCAATAGCCGCAATAAAATTGTACTTAGCGCTCCCTACCTTATGCAGGTCAGATGTAAAATCATCCAACGAGAGTTTCCTTAAGTCATTAAGTCTTTCAAGAGATGCCAGTATTTCTGAAGTGATTTTCCTTATTTTATCCTGGTTAAACCTCAACACCGAGAGTCTCCTTAATGTACATGTTGTAATAGGGCAAAAAATCCATGTAAGGAGTTATAGTTGCTTCCTGAAAGTCTGTCATCGCATCATCATTTTTCGCAAACAATATAATACCGTCCTTTATCACATTGTATCTGAAGGAAAGAGGAGCGATATTCAGTACTTTAACATCAATAATATATCTTTCTATAGCCCCTATCAGTTCAGCCTCCATCTGAAGCTCGTATTCCAAAACAAATTCAGGCGGTACTTCCAGATAAACAGCCACATCAATATCCCTGAAGCTATTTCCTGTAACAAAAGAGCCGTGAAGATAGGCAAACAAAATATCTGTGTGTTTCTCGAGTGCCTGCCTCAGTACTTCCCTGATGGACTCTCTCTCAATTCTTTGCAGGTTATTTAGACTCTTGTCCATGTAAGGATATTAACAAACAACAATTAAATTGGCAAGGCGCAGCCATCTCCCTATTCCCAATGTCAAGATTCAAGACCTGACCCCTCCTGGAGTTTCTCTAATATCTCCACGATATTCTGGTTAACCCTTCCATTTGAGATTACCATATTGATTTTTGGATGGGACGTCTTTCCTATCATTTCGTCAGCATTGAATAGTTCCTCATGTATTTTTTCGCCAGGCCTCAAACCTATAAAGATTATGTCTATATCAATCCCTGGTCTGTAACCATAAAGGCTTATCATCCTTTTTGCCAAATCCAGAATCTTTACAGGCCTTCCCATATCAAGGACAAAAACCTCTCCACCGTTTCCCATAGTTGCTGCCTGAAGGACGAGACTCACTGCCTCAGGTATTATCATAAAGTACCTTGTTATATCAGGATGGGTAACTGTTACAGGACCACCTCTTTTAATCTGTTCTTTGAAGAGAGGAACAACGCTACCACTACTTCCCAGGACATTCCCGAATCTTACCGTGATGTATTTGGTAGAAGTTGATAGGTTGGATAGATAGCGGACTATTCCTTCTGCAACCCTTTTTGTTTTACCCATGACATTTACTGGGTTTACTGCCTTGTCTGTTGAGATAAGAATAAACCTTTCTACATTAAAGTCTGCTGCCTTTTCTGCAACTATCTTTGTACCTATCACATTTGTTCTGAATGCCTCATTGGGATTATTTTCCATTAACGGGACATGCTTGTATGCAGCAGCATGTAATACAACCTGTGGGCGAAATCTCTCCATTACCTCACTAACCCTTTTTTCATCGAGAATATCACCTATAATTGAATGAATTTTTGACTCCTGACTTCTGACTCCTGTCCCCTGACTATTATTGAGTTCCATATCAATCTTATAAAGACTCTCCTCGTGTCTTTCAAATAAGATTAATTGTTCAGGCTCAAAAGAGGCTATCTGCCTTGAAAGCTCTGACCCTATTGAGCCACCTGCCCCTGTTATCATCACCCTTTTGCCTTCAAATAAATCTTTTAACCCCGAAGCCCTGTCAGAGACAGGCGCCCTGAATAAAACATCTTCTGGCTCTAATACCTTTATCTTACTTAAAGAATCCCTTCCGGTAAGGATGCCCCAGAGGCCGGGTAATGTCTTTATTGGCAAGCCATACTGCCTGAGGTCTTTAACGATCCTCTCACGTTTTGAGGGAGATGCCGAGGGAATGGCAATGAGGAATTCATCAGGTCTTTCTCTTTCTACAATTGTTACTAAGTCTTTCCTCGTCCCAAGTATTGGAACATTTCTTATCTTGAGTCCCTTTTTTCGGGGATCATCGTCAATAAGTCCTGCCACCTCGTAGGAATAAAAGGGACTATGTTCTATATCACGAAGTAACATCTCTACCGCATCACCTGCACCTATAGCAATGATTCGTTTCTTGGATGATTGTTCGTTATTCCCCTTTTCATGAAGGCGCCTGAAGAGCCGTATCCCGCCCAGAAGGAAGATGTTTAAGAACCAGTCAATCACCAATATTGACCTCGGATAGTAAATCTCTCCGAAGAGATACCTAACGGTAATGAAAAACAATAGTGAACCAAAACTCACTGCTGTGGTGATATTGAGCAGGTCATTAACACTTGCATATCTCCATAACCCCTTATCAAGTGAAAAGCTAAAAAGAAATATAACCCTGAAGAGGATAAGGAGGGGAAGATATTTCAAAAATAATTCTAAATGGGAAGAAGGAATACCTGCCTCGAATCTAATGAAAAAGGCAAGGTAGTTTGAGATTATAAAGATAATTAGTTGTGTCCATATGACTATCGGCCTTCTGTAAGGGGTTATGGTATTTAGTATTTTTAAGACGGTATCCTGCGGATAAATTAGCTTAAAAATGGTAAGGATTATCAGTTTCAGATCGTATAAGAGAGATGACTTTCTCACATATTCTCTGGCAAGCCTGATCTTTTCTGGCAAAAGCACATAGATATAATATTCTTCCGGGTCTTTTTTATCCTTTAAAATTGCCTCTTCGTTTTTATAAGTCAATGAGGCGACATCTGTCATGCCAGGCCTTATCTTCAGAATCTCCTTATACTCCTTCCTGTATTTGCTTACATATCTTCTTACCTCTGGCCTTGGCCCAACAAGGCTCATATCACCTTTAAGAACATTCCAGATCTGGGGTAGCTCATCAATCTTTGTCTTTCTTAATAATTTTCCGACCCTTGTAACCCGTGGGTCATCGCCGGCTGTTATAGGAAGCCCCTTCTTAGGTGCATCATGAACCATCGTTCTAAACTTATATAGATTAAAGGGCTTTAAGTTCCTTCCAATCCTTTTCTGGACAAAAAAAACGGGACCAAAACTGTCAAGTTTTATAAGAATTGCCACTAATGCAAAAAGTGGCAATAGCATGAGCAGTCCAATTGCAGAGAAAAACCCATCAAAACACCGTTTCATCATCAGCCATTACCTCTTATTCTTCGCTATTATATCAGATACTGCATCTATTACCCTTTCAACATCTTCATCCCTGGATAAGAAAGGAGACAGATAACCCCTTCTCTCTTTTAACAAAAGGGGTCACATCTGGACATTGGACAATATCCATTTAATCTTCTTGTTCAATTCATGATCTTCTGAAAGACGGTCTCGGAAACGACTTACCGCCTTCCCAACTGCAAAATAACTTGTACCTTCATACCTTTGCCCTGCTTCTTTTAAGGTCAGACCACAGTAATTTACCGTTAGATATATTATTGCCATTCTTGCCCTGTTATTATATGTAGCACTCTTTAAATCACTTTCTCTTACTTGAAATTCTCTACAAACAAGTTTTTCCATCTCAACTACTGAGATCATCCTTTTTATTGGTTTTACTCCGCTTAATTCCTCTGATGAAAAATCCTCCCATCTCTCTATTGCTCCTTCTACCCATTTTTCAGTCCCTAATATCCACCCTCCAATTGCTTCATCCCCAGGATTCTTCTTCTCTCCTATTCCATTATATACAAATTCAAGATATCGCATTGTGGCTATGCTTTTTCTCTCCCCAAATATAGATAATATCCATTTCCAATGTAGTTTAAAGGGTAGTTTTGGCTTCCCCTTATAATATATCGGAAGGCTGCTCCACTTGTATCCCTCCGGGGTTTTAGTAATCCCTGCCCTCACAGGGTTTAGATGGATATATCGGCTCAGTTCTAAAAGATACGCATCTTTCTCTACCAGCATGGCTCTGTATCTGCCTTGAAATATATGGCCTGGTCTTCTATGTCGCCTGCTAAAATATAAGGCATAATCCCCGTTAAGCCGTTGTATAACTCGTGATAAATTTGCAAATGGTGTCTCTAACATGATGTGATAATGGTTGGACATTAACACAAATACATATATGATAATCCCATATCTTTTCTCAATATTTCCGAGTATCTCATAAAATCTCCACCTATCATTATCATCAATAAATATCTCTTCTCTGCGATTCCCACGGTTCATTACATGATAAAACGCCCCTTCATACTCTATCCTCGCTGGCCTTGTCACAATAACATCATAATACTTTATCCTTTAATTGTCAATTGTCCAGATGTGACCCCTTTTTGACTTTCTCTTTTTGACTTTCTTTATCTCAAAATTAACCAGGGAAAAGGAAAAAAAGATAGAAGAGTCCCTCTAGTATCAGATGAACTTATTGAAAGATTAGCAGATTACATTAAAGATAAAACTGAAGATTTCTGTCTTTTCCCTATTACTTCAAGAGAGGCAGGATATATTATCTCCAGGATTGCAAAAAGAGCCAAAATAAATAAAAATGTTTCACCTCATACCTTCAGACATACCTCAGCCACCCTGTACCTTAAAAAAGGGGTAAATTTAGAGGCTGTAAGGAAACTATTAGGACATCAATCTTTATCCACCACTCAGAGATATCTTCAGCTAACCGATGAGGATGTAGCTAAAGAACTGAAAAAAGCAATTAAATAAAACGATTATAATGTCTTTTCCGCCATGTTAGCCGTCTGTTGCAGGGCTGTCTTTAATAAATAGAACCGTCCCACTTTACAACATGGGATGTGTCCCACCATTACGCTGTTCCCATTTACGCTGTTGCTAATTGCTAATAGAGATAGGGTAGTTAGAGGCTTATCCTGAAATGAACTTCTCCCTCTTTTTCGGACACATCAATTATTGTGCACTTTTCCTGCTCAATGAACTTATTAAATATGTCCTTAAGCCCTTGAACAATAATCACCTCTAAGACCTCATCTGACTTCATACCCTTCATAGCATCTTTAATAGGCGCTGCTAAGGTATCGGGGCAACATGCTGCCCTGACATCCACTGTTTTGCTAACTACCACCTCTGGAGTAGCAGCAACCAATACTGGTTCAGTTATCTGCTTCATCAATCCTGAGTAACCATCCAATGCTAAACATGCAGGGCCGATCTTACAGTTTCCAGCGGTCTTCTGGCAGGCGGTTTCCTCAGCCACATCTATCCCATCTGACATTTCTGAAAGGCTATTTATCAACATGGTAATCTCTGTCTTTTCCCCTTGAGAAAGGTCAGAATTCTCAAGGTCTATCTTTAATTTCTTAAGCCCCTTTATTACCTTAGTTTTAGCACCCTCTAAACCAATGCAACCCCTGCATATGTCCTTAGAGAGGGCATGTAAGGTTGGCATAACGACATTGTATCCCCTGATATGGTTTTTAAAATAGATATACATCTTTCACCTACTTGGCTCTGTAATCAATTTGATGATGTCTAAGGATCCATAGGCAAAGCAGCCCGTGCCAATTTTGCAATTTCCAATGGTCTTCTGGCATGGGCCAGGTTCTGTCGGCAGCTCTTCTGTCTGCTTAAGAAAATCATCGATTCTTAAATCAATCTCTTTCTTCTTTTCAGCAGGTATTGATGAAATCTCAAGGTCCTTCTTGAGCTTCTCAAGATTCTTAATCGCCTTATTCACAGCTAATGGGAAGTTAAGTCCAGCAGCACACATATCGTTTTTCAAGGCATGAAAGGCTGCAAAGGCCGCATTGTACCCCCGCAGTTGATTGGTAAAGTAAATTGATGCCTCATCTTCTTCTACCTCTATTTTTGGGGCTATGGGGCTTATCTTCTCTATGGCAGGGGTTACAGTCCTTTCCTTCTCTTCTGGCAACAAAGCAGGTTGACTTAGAAGCTCAGCAATATCCCTAAGCTCCTCAGCAATCCTCAGCAGACGCTTGCTGATGAAGGCATTGATCTTTGATCTCTCATCTGTCCTTAACCCTTCCATTGATTTATCTCCTGTTTTTTCGAGGATTTTTTCCTTCTCAATATTTTTAATAATCTCGTCCAGCTCCCATTCCTCAACCATTTCGGGGTGTGCTACTTTCATGCCGAGTTTAAATGACCTGACCTCCTCAGAATATGCCCCAGGGTCATAGATGGAGTATCCTCTGAATTCTGTAGGTTCCTCCTGATAGCAGGACCAGACTGCCTTCGCTACTACCTCAGGGTTTTCCTCCCCAATCATATTTATTAGTGTAACCTGTTTTCTGAATATATCTATAGCCTCTATTGGTATATTGAAAAGATAAGGGGTGGCAGAGGGAGCGCCTATGATAGTTCGTTTTTCATTAATTCCTTTCTCTATCAATGCCTTAAAGGTGCCGCCAGGGTAATGTCCCTCACCCTCTTTTCCACAAAGAACAATGTAACGGATATTTGGGTTTGAGGCAATATTGGCTATAATCTTTTCTATCCCGATATTCTCTGTCTGAAGGGTGCCTGCGAGGGCTGCACCTACATCTATGGCAGTCCTCACCAACCTTTCTGCTTCGATGGGAAGGCTATCTACATCTGCTGGTAGCTTCCCATAAGGTGTCGTCAGAAGTAGCACTACCGCTGAAGGTGAGTAAGAGTTACCAATGAGATAACAACCTGGCTCAGGAGGGTAGTCTTCTTGTGGTTTGACCTTTAGCATTTTATTGACTAAACCTTTTCAACTATCATGCGGCTTTCACCATCTTTATCGTCCACTTCTACTATCCTACAATTCTCTGCATCAAAAACTCTTTGAACTTGATTTTTAAAGGTCTCGGTATTCTCTGCGATAAATTCCAACCTTTCTCCTGAGGAAAGGGGCTTTAATGCTGCTATGAGACGTTTTTTATGCAAAGTGCAGCAAACCAATCGAACATCTAAGAGTTCTCCCATCTCTTTTTACCTCATTTCTTCTTCGGCGATGTACAGCATTGGATTTTTCCTCTCGGCTTCAGGTATTTACATTTTCCACAATCATCTGGAAAGTTAATTTTCTTATTGTTTTCAGGACAGACTTTAATTCCCATAATAACACCTCCAGATTGCTGGCAATCTTTCTATGTTACATATTTCAATCCTTTTCTTTCATCTCTTTCCCACAGCATGTGAGAGTAGGGCATTTCGGATCAGGGACTGTCTTTTTGATAACTTTGACTTCAGCCCCACACTTCTCACAGATATACGTTTTGCCTTCTTCAGCCATTTTTTCACCCCCTCCTATAATATGTTATTAACAATTATTGTTTATTTCTGAGATTTTTTCCACATTTTTTATGACAATATTCAAACTCCTATTATACAAGATTGTTCAACCTCAAAAATGCATAAAATCCCTTTTTCTTGATTTTTCGCCTTTTAGAAATGGCTCTAAAAGGCTATTAGACAAAGGATTATATGTATAGCTGCGTCAAGGGACTTTTGTCTCAAACCCCCCTGTCAAGCCATATAAAAAGGTAACTATGTGAAGTATTGATGAGACATTTAAAATGTAACCAAGAGATTACGCTTTTTTCTTCTCCTGCTTTGAATCTTTAGCATGGATAATAAGTCCCGGAAAAATGTTTGATAATCTCTCAAATGTTTCTTTCTCGACTTTTGTTAATGGTCTTT
>Ga0210051_1001609_pt1 | contig 22787 bp, 17 predicted proteins | sample CryGey092014_all_FD_185464 | JGI IMG/M metagenome (GOLD analysis project Ga0210051, IMG submission 185464) | Groundwater microbial communities from aquifer - Crystal Geyser CG23_combo_of_CG06-09_8/20/14_all (SPAdes) (version 2) | ecosystem: Environmental > Aquatic > Deep subsurface > Groundwater... | reverse complement strand
AGCCGCGCAAGTCCTCATGTCCCTATGGCTCCGAAGCGAGGACTCAAACTCCCATCGGTTCCACCCAAAAAGTGGTCGCAAGTTGTCAAAGTGCCTTGCATCTCACTGTACAAACAGTTATAATCTGTTCCACGTGCTTAATCCTCACTCCTCCCTCGCGAAGTCTACGGCGTCGCGAGGGAGGCAAAACCATCAACAGAAAAATAACGCAACACTATTGGCGTTACATAATGATCGTGATCATCGCGGTGATGCGCTTGGGCAACAGCGTGCCACGAACGCGCAGGAGGCCATTCCGTTAATACCGCTGCGAGCAATACAGCTTTCGTGAGGTTGCCACCATAAACGTTCGCGCACTTCCCGTTCTTCTGCTGGGGCTCATCCTGTGCCTCGTTATTGCCGTTGGCGAGCCGTATGGCGTGGGCGTGGTTCGCGGGTCACCCCTGTGCGCCGACTACTCCACCGGCGCGGCGCTGTTCCTGCTCTTCATCATTACCACCGGCAACCTCCTGCTCGGTAGATTCCTACCGCGCTTCGCGTTGTCCCGACCGGAACTGGCAATCATCTACGCCATGATGCTCGTGGCCTGCGCCATCCCCTCGTGGGGGTTCGTGATGAACCTCATCGCGATGATGGCCGGAATCACCTACTACGCTGACGAGTCCAACCAGTGGACCAGTCTCCTCCACTCGCATCTAAAGAGACACCTTATTCTCGACGACCCACACGCGGTGCGCATGTTCTTCGAGGGAGCCCGGCATGGGCAGGGGATTCCCTGGCACTGGTGGCTCGGCCCGCTGGCATGGTGGTTCTCGTTCGCGATCGTGTTCTTCATCGTCCAGATTTGTGTCGTCGCGCTCGTCCGGCGGCAGTGGGTGGACCACGAACGCCTGCAGTTCCCCCTGATTCAGTTGCCGATGGAGATGATCCAGGTGGATTCTCACGGGAACTGTCCTCTCTACTGCAATGTCTGGATGTGGGTTGGGTTTGGCGTCCCGCTGGCGATCAACAGCCTGAATGCTCTCAACGCGAAGTTCCCCGCTGTTCCTTCCGTAGAGTTGAGCTGGAGTTACCGTTTCCTGAGGGAGAATGCGTCACTACCGTTCACGATGCGGTTTGAGGTGCTGGGATTGTCCTACCTGCTCAGCACAGACGTATCGCTCAGCCTGTGGCTGTTCGCCGTGCTGCGGACCGGCGAGGTGGGACTGTATCGCCTGCTCGCACTGAGCACGGAAGCGCCGGAGATTTACTCCGATCCCGCCACCCCGCCCGTGGCTTACCAGGGATTGGGTGCGATGGTGGCCCTGGTGGCGCTGGTCTTCTATCGCGCGTGGCCTTCCATCAGGGCGGCGTGGTGTGACAGTGAGAATGGAGACATGCTCAATCTGGAAGAGCGACAGCAAGTACGGACGGCGCTGGTCGGGTCCATGGCCGGACTGGGTTTCCTCTGCTGGTGGTTGTGCCAAAGTGGAATGAGCCTGACCGTGGCGTGCGTCACGCTGTTCTTCACGATCATCGTGTTCACCGGACTGACTCGCGTGGTCGCACAGGCGGGGATGGCCTATGGCCGTCCGCCGGTCGCAGTCCCCGCGGCAACCCTCAGCGCGCTCGGAACGAACACGGTGGGGCGCAACGGACTGGCCGCCCTGGGACTGACCTTCACCTGGGGAGGAGACGTGCGGACTTCGGTCATGGCATCCGCCGCCAACGGTGTCCGGCTGTCCGAGTCCTCGCAACTGCGACGGCGATGGGTCTATCTCTCGCTGGTCCTCGCCAGCGTTGCTGCACTCGCTGGCTCCACGGTATCCTACATCGCTCTCGCGTGCAAAGAAGGTGGCGTCACCCTGGGAGGCTGGGCCACACACGGACTCACTCAGGCAAACGTCGGCTGGGTAACCAACGCGATGAATACACCCTCGGAAATGAGGGTGGATCGCTTCGCCTTCATGGGAGTCGGCGCGGGAACGTATTTCCTCCTGTCGTTCCTGAGGGACCGCTTCTTCTGGTTTCCCATCCACCCTATCGGTCTGGCGCTGGGTCTCGCCGGGCCGTTCCTCTGGAACTGGTTTCCCATCTTCGTGGCGTGGGCATTCAAGATCGTCGTGCTGCGCTACTGGGGGAACAAGGGCTACTCGCAGACGAGTCCGTTCTTCCTGGGTCTCATCCTGGGAAACTTCGTCTCCGCCGGGCTGTGGCTGATTCTGTCCGCCGCAACTGGAATCCCGGGGAGAAGCTTTACGGGGGGGTAGCCGCCTTGTTGAGCGCGTTGAGGTGATGACATGAAGAACATTTTGATGCTGGATGACAACCCGTCGAGGCAAGCCGGCTTCCGGCGGAGATTCCCGGACGACAAGGTTGTGGTCGTCGAGACGGCCGCGGATGCCATCCGCATGCTCGCCCAGATACAGTGGGATGTTGCGTACCTCGACCACGACCTCGGGGGAAGGACACTGGTCGATTCGAGTGAACCGGATACCGGATTTCAGGTCGCCCGGTGGCTGTCGGAGAACCCGAAGTATATCCCGAAGCGGGTCTTCCTGCACTCACTTAATTCGGTGGGAAGAGCCAACATGAGTCGGGTGCTGCCCCAAGCCGAAGACGCCCTGTTCGCGTGGATGGAGAAATGACCTGCACGATCAGGAAACAATGCGCTTACTCCGCGTACCCACAGCCATTTGCCGTATCGTCTCCAGCAAATCCCCCCGCGACGGCATGCAGGTGTCTTCCAGCACCGGGCTGTAGGGCATGGGGACGTGGGCGTTACCGATGACGCGTGGCGTCGCCTGCAGCGCGTCGAAGGCAGTTTCTACGACTTGGCGCACGATCTCGGCGCCCATGCTCGCAACGACGGTCGCCTCCTGCACCACGAGCAGCTTCCCTGTCTTCTGAACGGAGTTGACGATGAGGTTGATGTCGAGCGGCATCAGTGTGCGGGGATCGATGACCTCCACGTCAATGCCCTCGGCTTCGAGTGTCTGAGCAGCCTCCAGCACTTTCAGAAGAAAGTAGGAGGTGGAGACAACCGTCAGGTCTTTGCCTTCACGGCGGACGATGCCCTCGCCGATGGGAACCACGTATTCACCCTCGGGTACTTCTCCCTTCTCTCCATAGAGTAGACGATGCTCCAGGAACATGACAGGCTCGTCATCGCGGATAGCGCTCTTCAGCAGCCCTTTTGCGTCATAGGGAGTGGACGGCATTACCACCTTCAGTCCCGGGGTATGCACGAACCAGGACTCAAGATTCTGCGAGTGCTGGGCGGCTTCCCGCGTTCCGGAGCCTTGCTCTCCACGGATGACCAGCGGCACCTTCACCGCGCCACCGGACATGAGGGGCAGCTTTGCCGCCTGGTTGATGACCTGATCCATGGCGGTGGTGATGAAGTCGATGTACATGATCTCGACGACAGGACGCAAACCCGACATGGCCGCGCCGACGGCCAGTCCGATGAATCCACATTCCGAGATAGGCGTCTGCCGCACCCGCATGGGGCCGAACTTGCTGAGCAGGCCGCGATGGATCTCCCACACGCCGCCATAGGGGCCGATATCTTCCCCCAACTGCATGACGGAGGGGTCGCGCTCCATCTCTTCGTGCAGCGCCTCATTGAGCGCCTGCGTGTATCTTATCTGACGCACTGCCAGTTCCCCCTCTCGTGCTCTGCTCTGAACTCCTCCGGGTCGGGAAACTCGCTCTCTCGGGCGAAAAATTCCGCCTCCTGCAACTTGTCCAGCACGCTCTGACGCAGGGACGCGATCTCCTCGGAGGTGGCCTGCTTGTCGTTCAGGAGGCGTTTCTCCAACAGGTCGATAGGATCGTGGCCCTGCCACCGTTCCGTCTCGCCTTTGGGGCGCTTGCGGTGGTCGGCCAGCACCATGCAGTGCGCTTCATATCGAAAAGTGACGCACTCGATCAGAGAAGGTCCTTCACCCAGGCGCGCCCGGGAAACGGCGCGTGCGGTGGCTTCGCGCACCGCCTCGACATCCATGCCGTCGACAACTTCTCCCGGCATTCCGTAGCCTGCGGCGCGCCGGGCAACATCCGGGACGCAGAGGGTGTCGGCGACGGGAGTCGTGGCGGCGTACTGATTGTTCTCGCACAGGAAAATGAGCGGGAGGTTCCAGAGAGCGGCCATGTTCATGCTTTCATGCCAGGTGCCTTGATTAGATGCGCCGTCACTGAAAAAACAGACGACGACCTGGTCTGTCTCGTTGTATCTCACAGCATAGGCCACGCCCAACGCCAGAGGAATCCCGCCACCGACGATGCCGTTCCCCCCCATCAGTCCGATGTCGGGAGCAAACAGGTGCATGGACCCGCCGCGTCCGCGGCAGTAACCGGTTCTGCGTCCGGCGAGTTCCGCAAGCATCTTCTTCAGGTCTCCGCCTTTCGCGATGCAGTGGCCGTGCCCGCGGTGAGTGCTCAGGATGTAGTCGTCTGGCCGCAACGCCGCGCAGGCGCCCACCGCGGTGGCCTCCTCTCCGATGTAGAGGTGCAGAGCCCCCTGGATTACATGCTCTTTGTACAGCCGTCTCGTGAGTTCCTCAAACTCGCGGATGGTGACCATCAATTCCAGTAACCGTAATCGTTCCTTCATCGTCACGTTCCCAGCAAGTCTTTCTTCGCTCGGGTCAGGACATCATCCAGCGCGCTTAACTGGTCCTCAGGCCGCTCCAATGGTGTGTAGGTATCCAACTGATCCCTCCACACCTGGTCGCACTGGTCAAGAATCGACTTCTCGTCCCCCGCCCACTGACCAGTCGCCGGGTCGTCGGTGCGGAAGATGCGGGAATTCCATAGCTCACGCATGTGGTTGAGGGTATGGTCGCAGGTCAAGAAATCCCTCTCCTCCTCGATGATCCTGCACATGCCCGCCAACGGAATGGTCTCCTCGTTCACCTTCAGGCTATCCGGGATGAACTGACTCCTGCGAATCTCAATATCCAGCGCCGCTTGCGTCGGCGACCCGATGCCTCCATTGTCCAGCGTTCCGACACCAGGATAGTTGTTGTTCGTCAATCCGTTCAGTTGGGAGAAGCGCTGCCCACCGGCGAACGTCTCGTAGACGGCCTGCAATCCTGGTCTTTTCGCACACACGGTGAAGAACGAGTCCACGCGCAGGTGTCCGCCCCAGAACGCGTCGAACAATTCTTTCACAGCGATGTTGATCAGTGTGGCCTCCACGGTGGCCGAAGTAACCTGAGCGTTCCGCATGTCGACGATGGAAGCCAGCATCCGCCCGGTAATGTCCGCCTCCGCATCCTGCGCATACACCGCAACCATCCCCCCCAGTATCTCGGCAGCCATCGTCACGGCTGCGGCGGCGGGAGTGGCGGGAGTGTTCAACCCGATGCTCATCATCGAAGCAACATGGAACCGTTTCACATTTCGCGCCACGCGCTCCACAGTTTCCTCGGCGGACCGGTGGTCGAAAATCAGGGGCGGGGTAATGCACTGCGAACCGCAAATGTAAGCTGTTTCATTGGGGCGACCCGTCAGGATTTCGCCGATTTCGATGAGGTACTTGATGTGGGCGGGGATTATCGCCTCGATACCCCCTACCTTGTTAGTATGCTTCAGCGCCAGCACGAGCGAGTCGATACGCTCGATCTCCGGGGGAACGTCCTGCCGGTACCACGTGCTGATGTACCCGACCTCCGGAACCGCCTCCGCCCATTTCTTCATCGTGAGGAAGACGTCGGTATTCACCGGAAGCACCTTGCCAGAAGGATAGTCGTAGTAGCGCGTCGGCCCGCAGTCGAAGACAGACGTGCGGACGCCGTGACGCATCTTCTCCACTTCCTCTTCCCATTTGTTCGTCCAGAGCAGGAAGTGTCCCCAGTCGATGATCGCGAAGCGGTTGAGAAACTTTTCCTTCTCAGTGTCCTCCGCCTGCGTTCGCTTCTGTGACAGGGCGAGTTCACTGATGATGGAGCGTGGCATACGAACCCGTCCGACAGGACTACGGGTGCACCCCTTCGCCAACAGGTCTTCCGCCATCTTCGCATGCTCGATTCTCATCCCCGTCTGGGCGAGGAGGTCGAGGACCCTGTCCCGCATGTATTCCTTCTGTGTGTCCGTGAGTAATATGGTAAACCTCCGTGAGGGGTGAGTGGTTGGGGGTGAGTGGTTGGGAGTAGGTGGTGAGTCGGCTGAACATCCCTTGTCTCCTACTACTCACAATCAACCACTAACCACCAACCACTCACTACTCTCACAATTTGAAATGCTCAATCGCCTTCTCGATCGCCTCCCGCATCAGGTTGAGCATGACGTCCACCGCCTCCCGACTAATGACGAGCGCCGGCGCGATGACGAGAATATCGCCATTGTTGCGAAGGATCATCCCGTTCTCCCAGCAATAGTCCCGTATCCAGCTTCCGATGCCAATGCCGGGGTCAAACTTTTTCTTCGCGTTCGGGTCGGCCATCAACTCAACGGCCCACAGTAGACCAATGCCGCGGATGTCGCCGACGATGGCAAACTCGTGCAGCTTGTCGAGCTCGGACTTGACGTACTCACCCATCGAGGCGGCGCGCTCGACCAGATTGTTGTCCGCGATGATCTTGATGTTCGCCAGTGTCGCCGCGCAAGCGATGGTGTGCCCGCCATAGGTTCCACCTGAACGGAACTCCGTGCCCCGCCCTTTGCGGAACTGCTCGGCGACCTTGAGGGTTGTGACCGTTGCTGCGAGCGGGATGTAGCCGCCGGTGAACCCCTTGCCGATCGTCATGATGTCCGGCACCACATTCCAATGCTCACAGGCGAACCATTTCCCCGTCTTGCCGAAGCCGGTTTGCACCTCATCGAAGATCAGCAGAATGCCGTGCCTGTCGCACAGGTCTCTGACGCCTCGCAGGTACCCCGGCGGCGGCAGGGGATAGCCCGTGTTCGATCCCGGAATCGGGTCCATGATGACGGCGGACACGGATTGTGGACCCTCCCACTCGATCAACTTCTCCATCGCCTTCAGACAGGCGAGGCCACAGGTCTCCAGCTCGCGCTCAAGTTCGCAGTTGTTGCACGAGGCAGGTGGAGCAAAGACATTGCCGGGGATGAGAGGCTCGAAGTACTCACGGAACCATGCGAGTCCCGTGGCGGAAGTCCCCCCGAGGGTCGTCGCGTGGTAGGAATTCCTTCTGGCAACCACCTTCCACCGTCCCGGTTCGCCGCGCTGTCGATGATATTGCCGCGCCATTTTGATGGCGGTTTCGTTTGCCTCGGAGCCGCTGTTCACGAAGAAGCCGACCGACAGATCGCCCGGCATGATATCGGCGAGCTTCCGAGCCAATTCAATCAGCGGCAGTGTGAACGTGTCCACATAGTTGGGGAAGAACTCCAGTTGCCCCAACTGCTTCTGGATGGCTTCCGCCACCTCTGGGCGATGATGCCCGCAGATGGTGGTCAGCAGGGACGCGAAAGTGTCGAGGTATTTCTTTCCGTCAATGTCGTAGAGGTAGCATCCCTCCCCGCGTGTGAATATCTTCGGGCCCTTCGCCAGCTCCTCATTGCTGGCAAAGTGAGGGATGATGTGTGCGAGAGCGTCTCGTTTGAGTTGCTCCTTTTCGTTCGGCGTCAGATTAGGATGATCCATGGGAATTTCTGCCCCCTTCGCCAAGCACGACCAACTGACGGATTAGTGCAAACGGGTGGATTGACGTTGACTTTTGTAGCATGTTTTGCTGGTTACTGCAAGCCGTTCAACGATGCAGGGTGTAAGTCAGATTTGTGATAATCAGCCCTATCCAGCCCAGCCGGAACCAAAGGCGCCTATGATCTGGAAACCGACGGTGATTGTGTAACGGAGTTCGCGGTTGGTCGGTTCTGAGTGAGTTCTTGCAACAACCCCCATCCTCGAACCCAAAGGGTTCGCACCTTCCCCCGTTATCGAACCGAAACGGTTCGCACAGGGGAAAGAACCCCCATCCGGTCTTCGACCACCTTCCCCCGTTATCACAGGGGAAGGGCCGTTGACGTAAGTTGGGTGAACAGATTGATAGTAACAGAACACCGAAAGAAGTAGTTATTGCCTTCCCCTGTGCGAACCGTTTCGGTTCGATAACGGGGGAAGGTGGTCGAAGACCGGATGGGGGTTGTTACTGTCCCCTTTCACTCGCGTAGGTTTCCCCAACCTTTCGTTTACGCCTGCCCGGGCCCAGGACGCTGATTACCTCCGCGCGTCACAAATCTTACTTACACCCGATGTAACGCGGACCGTTGAATTCCCGCTAAGCAGTTGGTATAATTCCTTGCCGCGGAGCTGAGATGATACCGCAAACCGAACACTGGCTGGATATTGCCGATTACGACATGGAGACGGCGGACGCGATGTTCCGCACGGGCCGCTTCCGCCACAACGGAAGTGGATACTATCATAGAGCCTCACATCTACTCCACCGAAGAATACGAAGCCGCGACGCCCCTCGACTTCCTCGGCGAGATCAAGCGCACGGGGAAGGTCGTCTACTCACGCGACTGATCCTGTGGGCCGAGAGAGTCGTTCATCCGCCTTTGCCCACCCAGCACCCACGCGCCGCGGAGATGGAATGAGCGTGAAGAGCAACGGAATCTGGACCGATGGCGCTCGATTGGAGGGGTCATGCCATGGGGCAATCTTTCGGTAGAAGATATGCCGTGCGTACACTGCTGGCGTTGTTGTGGATGCCTGTGTCTGCTTCGCGCGCCGCGGAGCTCCGTTCTCGCACAGAATCCCTGGAGGGGAAGGCACGCGTCATCATCGGGAACGCGTTCATGTCGTTGACATTCGAGCCTTCTCAGGGAGGGCGGTGCTCAGTCTTTGGACTCTACACGCACATCCTGAACATCGACGACGCTCTTGCCGGCTGGAAACACAAGGGACAGTTCTCTTCTGAGTTCACCTGGGCAAACTGCCCTCCGAACGCCATCGAGACCTTTCCGGGAACATATCTCGAACTCTTCTCTTACAACACGGTTGTGCTGAGTGACGCCAACTACAAAGCCATCGGTGACATAGGGTTTGAGATGCTCTGTGACTACATCGAACAGGGTGGGAATCTTCTCGTCACCGGCGGCCCGTATGCCCTCGGGAATGGCGAGTTCGAGGGAACGCGGTTTCTCGACGTGTTGCCCGTGACGCTCTCTGGTCCCTTCGACCTGACGTGGGCGGGAAAGGGTAAGTCCTGGCCGCTCGCCGCGCCAGCCGGAGCAAGCCATCCCGTCCTCAACGGCGTTTCGTTCGCTCAGAACCCTCGGGTCTTCTGGCACCACTTCGTGACGCCGAGGAAGGATGCGATGGTCGTGTTGAAGGCTGGCGACCAGCCTGCGCTTGTCCTCGGTCGCTACGGCAAAGGCAAAGTGGCCGTTCTCACCCTCAGCCCGACCGGCGAGGGTGCGCCGGGCGAGACGGAGTGGTGGAAGTGGGACGGCTGGTTCCCGTTGGTGAGGAGCATCTTTGCTTGGTTGAATATGCGATAGGTGGCTAACTCGTGAAAGAGGTGAGTAGGATGGCAAATGGAATGCTCTGGTTGGCGGTGCTAATCCTGGCGACGTTTTCGAACTGCTGCGCCACTGACGTCACCTACGGCTCCGTCCGCAATGGCGCGTTCAACGCGAGCAGGACGCTGCGCGCCGACGCGCCGGAGCTGTCGGACCTGGCCAAAGCGCAGTGGAAGCTGCCTCAAGACCTGGTTTTGCCGAGCGACTGGGGACCCAACGCGAACACGCCCGGCGGTACGCTGGAGTTCGTGCGCCAGGGCGGATGGAAAGGGAGCGCCTTCGTCCGGCTGGATGGCGGCGGGCATATCGCTTCCTATTTCGGCAGGCCGGAGCAGGGCAAACCATACGTTGCGAGCCTGCGGGTACGGGGGAAGGGCAGGGCTTGGTTCGGCTGCTACGAGTTTGGCGAGGACGGCCAGATCGGCGGGGCGATCTTCGTCGAACGGGACATCGCCTGTGACAAGTGGACGGAGTATCGCGGCGTCTATCCCAACAAGAACCCGGCGGTCACCGGCATCAACCTTTTCCTGGCCGGCAAGGGGCCGGTCGAGGTGGATGAGGTCGCGTTTATCCCCGCTGACCCCATCGAGGTCGAGATGGTGCGCGAGATGGTCGGGTTATATGGCACCGGGGTGCTTATCGAGGACCCGGACGTGCAGGCGGTGAAGGTTGACGACGCCTGCAAGTCACGCCTCGATGAATACGACGCCGCACGGCAGGAATTCCGCAGGAATCAGGCGAAGATCGACAAGGCGATGCTTGAGTCCGCTGAGAAGAAAGCCGCAGCTCTTGGGCCCTGCCTTCGTGGTGAGGGGAAGATGTCGGTTCTCGCGGACTACTACAATGAAATGGTAACCTTGACGCGGGTGATGAAGCGACTCGCAGGGGAGACCCCAGTCCCCACAGTGGCAATCAAACTCGAAGCGGTCGCGAGCGGTGTCGGCTACAAGCCCGGGGAGCGCGCCGCGAAGCCGAACGCCGTCACCGTCACCGACGTGCGCTCGAACAAGGTCCGCTATGACGAGAACGAGACTGCGACCACCGTGACCACACTGGTGAACGCGACGAACGCGACGGTGCAGGGAACGGTGGTTGCCAACATGATTCTCGGATTGGATGAGTCGCGTGAAATCGCCCGCAAGTCCATGACACTCAACCCCGGTGAGAGCAAGTGGAGCTTCGCCTACAGCGTCGGGCCGGAAACCTACGGCCGCGCGGTCGAGGTGGAGTTTCTCGACGCGACCGGCAAGTCGCTCGACAGGTTCCAGGAGTATTACGTGGTGGCGGCGGAGTGGTTCCGAGTCCAGCACCACGCAGGCGCGGCTTGGTCGAAGAACTTCAAGACCGATTCCTGGGTCACCTACTTGAATCAGTCCCACTGGTTCGCCGGGGAGCCAACTGACTTCGGCGTCCACGCGGATGAGTTTGATGAATATCTGTCGCCCCAGGCCGGATATCACATGAACATGCCTTACCGGAAGAGCCTCATCGCACATTACAACAACATGGGCGTCCGCACAACCATCTACCAGAACATCAGTTACTCCGGCAACATGGGCTATGAAGTAATCAGGAAACATCCGGAGTTCGCTTTGTACGACGCTAACGGCCAGTTTGCCGTCGATCCCATCTACGGCGGCTACCCGAACCCGATGGAAATCGCCTCTCCTATCGAGATCGGTCCGAAGCGGAAAGTCACGAAGCCGTATCTCGACCGGAAGGTGACTCCGTGGGGACATGGGATTGTGAACACCGCGAACCTCGACGTGATCGAGTACGAAGCCAATACGGTGAAAGAATACTCCAAACACCTCGGCTTCAACGGCGTTTACGTGGACGGCAACCTGGGCGTCTTCAGTGGATACGGACACGACGGAAAACCCAACGTGTCTACGAGTGATCCGGTGGAGTTTATGAAACTGAACGCGCGCAACCATCGCGTCTTCTCGGAGATACTGAAGAAGGACGACCCTAACTTCGGTACCTGGTACAACTGGGCTTACGGTTACACCGACTACATGCTGGCCATGGGACAGAAAAGCTATCTGGGCAGTGGCGCAAAAGGCGATGTGGGAGACGACACCCTTCGCGCCGCGGCCGTGAACAACTCCGTGTTCCTCATGGAGATCCAGGACACCTTTCGCAAGACAGAGTCGAAGTGGTGCTCACCGCGCTACCACCTTCAGACGCTCTGCGACAACCGAGACCACATGATGCAGAAGTACGGCGCCAACATGATCATTGGCTACCAGTTCCCGTGGCCCGAGCCGGAAAAGCCCGGCGCCAATCGCTGGGGATGGCCGACGCTAAACTACTTCGGCGCGCAGCTCATCGCCACCCAACAGCATTTCGCGGGCGGCTTCGTGCCGAGTATGCGGCCGTGGCTGCAATTCCAGACTCGTTACTCTCGCTACCTCTGGGCGCCGGATATGAAGGTGGTGCCTAACGCAGAGAAGCTGGTGAGCGTCTCTCCGCCGGAGGAGTTGTGGTGGAAGCGGCTTGTCTACACATTCAAGACCGATGATGGGTATGATCTTATCGTCCACCTTATCCGGATACCGCCAACGGACAAGTGGGACGTTGACTGGCTCGACGAACCGAAACCGCTGACTGTGTCCGTGCGAGCTAATCTGGGGAAACAGAAACTGCGAGACGTGTGGGCCGCGCGACCGTATGACTTCGAGGAAGAACAGCAGACGGTGCAAAGCGTACTGAAACCAACGATGGAAAAGGGAAACGCGGTGGTGAAAACTCCGCCGTTTCGGTATCATACGATGATTGTGTTTCGGGTGACAGCGGGTTGAGTGGGATTTCGCCCGATGTTTGTTGCTTTGCCAGGCCACTGACACTGCAACCCCTGTTCATGTCGCCCTTCGTCGAAAAAAACTCCGGGCGATTGTTTGCACAGGTTGATTGAGCGGTTATACTTATGGCGTTTTCAATTTCTGCCGCAACGTCTGTAACAGTTCGTCGCAGCAACGTTCGTCGCTGATTCGCAATGAGGTGATGAGTGATGTTAGATCGGAGTCGTTCTTTTGGGAAGGCCGTACTTGCTTCCCCTCAGCGTTCCTTGGGGTGTCCATTCGCCTACGGTCGCGCCCGCACACACAGGCGCCTTCAATCATACGCCCACCTGCCCACCCTCTGTTTCATCCTCCTCTCCTGCTCCCTCGCCTTTGCCGCCACGGTCGATGATCTGTACAAACAGGCCGCAGAGAAGGAGACCGCGCGGGATTACGCGGGGGCCATCGCCGTGTATCAACGCGTTGCCGACGATTATCCTGAGGATGCCCGTTCGGCCCGCGCGCTGGTTCGGGTCGGCGACCTGCTGCTCCTCCTCAAAAAGCCTGACGAGGCGGTGAAAGCGTATCAATACGTTTCGGGGACGTACCACAACATTCCCGAAGTCGGTCAGGCGCTGCTCGGGGTCGCCAAGGTCTACCGGGATCAGAACAACGGCGAGCAACTGGAACAGACGCTTCTGGCCATGCTGCAGCAGCTTCCCCAGGACCTCGCCTGCGATGAAGCGGTGCAGATTCTCCAGAACTACTACATCGGCGACGGACACCCCGAGAAAGTGACCGAGTTGATCGAGAAGCTCAAGGCCGCCCGACCGCCGGTGCGGCAGGACGCCCTGCTGAAGCTGCAGATGGAGTTCGCCAAATACCTCTTCGCCCAGGGGAAGGTGGAGGAGGGCAACAAACTGTTGGCCGAAGTCGAAGGCAAAGCGGCGGGGCCCCATCTGCCGGCCCAGGTGTGTATCCTGGCGATCCAGGGACTCATTCAGGGCAAGCAGTTCGACGCCGCCGAAGCGAAGATCAAGGAAGGCGCGAAGAAGTTCGAGGACCAGAAATCCAACTGGGATGGCATCGTGGGGCAGTATCCCACCCTTGCCGGAAAGGTCGAAGAATCGGGCGACCCGAAACGGGCGTTGGCGATGACAGACTACGTTATCGCCACCTATCCCACAGCGCGGGAGCTGCACTGGATGTACGTGGTGCAAACCCGTATCTACGAGAAGCAGGGCCAGATGGACAAGGCCCTGGAAGCGTGCAACCAGTTGCTGGAAAAGTGTCCCGGCAGCGCCAACGCCCCTGAAACCTGCGCCCGATTGGCCAAGGTGTGCGCCGACCGGGGAGACGCTGCCAATGCGATCAAGCTGTACACGGCGCTGATCGAACGCTACCCCGACCACCGGCTCTTCGCCGACGCCGCCCTCTATCTGGGCGATTACTACTTCGGAACCGAAAAGTACGATCAGGCGATCACGTACTACGACGCCCTGTTGAAACGCATGGCCGCCCATCCCAAGGCCGCCACGGCCCAGTATCGCATCGGACTCAGCTACGAACGCCTGGGAAAAGCAGCGGAAGCGAAAGCCGCCTACGAGAAGACGGTGAAGAACTTCGGCGACCGCCCCGAAGCCGCCGCCGCCAAGAGGAAGCTGGGACAATAGGCGAACCGCAAAGGCGCAAAGGACGCGAAGAGGGTATGAAAACCGCTCACCATCACTCGGCACGTATTGAAGGCGTCGTCGGAAATCGACGACCGGTCCGGATAAGAGCTGTTGTGCTTTTCTTCGCGGTCTTTGCGTCTTTGCGGTTTATGGGCCCTGCTCTGGCCGAGTCGCAGAACCTGACACCGATCGAACACCTTCACCTCGTCTTGGCTCAGATCGCCGACCGGCAGTACGACAAGGCCGTGAAGACCTGCGAGGAATTCCTGCAGAAGTTCCCCGGACACGAACAGCGCCCGGAGATTCTCTGCCAACTGGCCGACGCGCACCTGAAGCAGGAACACGTCGCGGAGTGTGAGAAATACGCCACCCAGGTCATCGACGATTACCCCGCCGCAGGTCAGGCAAGAAAAGCCTGGTGGCTGCTCACCGGGGCGAAGATGGTTAAACAGGACTGGCCCGGTGTCGCGAAAACTCTCCAAGATGCCGACTTCAAGCTCGAAGACATCACGGGGTTGTGGAGTCAGTTGAAGTACGCCACACCCCACTTCAACAAGCGGGTCGACCTCCTCTCCCACCTGCTGACCACCCTCGAGCGCGACCTGAATATCGACCTCGCAGGGGCTTCCACCGCCTCCCCTCAGGCCCCGACGTTCCAGTCGGGACAGGCCCGCTACATGCTGGCCGACCTCTACACCTTCGCCGGACGGAACCAACCCGCCCTCGACCTCCTGCTGCCTCTAACTACCGAAAAATGGTCCGACAACCCAACCACTCACAATCGGCAATTGGGCAACATTTACTACCTCCTCGGCCAGAACCACGCCGCCGTCGGAGACTTCAGACAAGGGGCGGAATGGTACGAGAAGCTGGCAAACCTGGATACCGACGGAACCTCGCGGGCGGGAGGACTCATCGAATCCGCGCGGCTTTACATGAGGTTGGGAGATGAGAAGAAGGCCAACGAGCTCTACGAGCAAGTGGCGCAGTATGGGAATGGGTGGATGACGGGGATGGCGATTTCCGAGAAAGCTTCATTCCTGATTGACCGGGGAGATTACACATCTGCAAAAGCACTCCTCTCTTCGCCAGTGCTCGGCGCGGGCGCTGATCAGGTTAGAATCGTCATGTTATCGAGACTCGGGCTCACAAGCTTCTTGGCGGGACAATGGAAAGACGCGGCGATTGCGAGTCGTGAATGCTTGCGCGCGTATACAGAATTGAGAGAGCACTGGCCAGGCGAAGGGATTGAGGAACAGGTTGCGTTGAGTCACGCTCGCTTATTCTGGGTTGGCTTCTTTTCGGATTGCCCTATTTACACATCGACGGATTCTATTGCATTCAGTCCATCTCAACCGGTACGTAGCCTTGTGGTCCGAACGTACCAATCAAGCCAACTGACTTTGTCGACCAACACTCCGTTGTTTCATGCTGAGTTGGTGGAGATGAAGAATAGAGGCATATATTGGGAGCATGAGCTATGTATTGCTTTGGCATCCAGTCCCACTGAAGCCGATCTCGATGGAATGCTGACAATCCGAAGCGAGTCAATTCCACGTGCATCAGCAACCATACGCCTGCATTACGAAAGGCCATTGAGTGTCTTTTTTTGCAGACCGAAGGTCATTTGGTGGGGATTTGTCTCCGCTGGAGAAAGACACCAGCGTGCTATTGAGGTTCTGGGATCTGAGCCCTTCCAGATTGTTGAGATCAAGACCAATCATCCGGCAATTGACGCTATGGTGGACATTTCTCCACCAAAGGAGAGAAACTCCCACATTATAACCGCCACGTTAACCACTCGTCAGGGAGAGCGTAATAGCATCGTAGGGCAAATACAAGTTCTGACTGACAATCGCGACGGATCGAACCTTTCGATACCTTTTTATGCGATCGTGTCCTGACGGACAACCTGTAGTTAGCCCCGGTAGCAATTATCTGGTTTGGGAAGGTAGTCGATGAAAGGAAGGGAGGTGAAGAAATGTACAGGATCATCTCAAGCATGATGCTTGCTGCAACCATGGTGGCGATTCTATCAGCACCTACTCTTGGAGTCGGTGACCATCCAAAACAATACTGCGATTGGACAGTTCAGTGGGACTGCCGCAAGTCATGCGAACCCATTGGCCAATACGGGTCTTGGAAGGTTGTCGCAAATGGAGAGTTCATTCGTCTATGCAAGCCCTCCAGCAACTGGGAACACCATTGTTGCACAGAAGATGTGATCTGCGGCACGAAGTACACGTATCCCGATTCTAGCTGTGGAACCATGGCGGTGAGCGCAGACTATAGGGGTAATCGTTGTTTTCAGACAGCGACACAGTGCCCAACAGGAAACCCTCCTCCCGGCTAGCCGTTTTGAAGGCAAACTGAAAATCCGGCGATGAGCCAGCATGGCTCATCGCCGGAGCATCCATCAAGGATCAATCCTTTCAAGCGCCCATCCGGTATTGAGTCAGTCTGGAATTGTCATCGCGTCGATACAAGTGAATTGCCAGATTGAATGTGCGAAGGAGACCAGAGATGTTTCAACTCCAACTAACAACAACAGCACACACAAAACTAGGACACATTTTGGTAATGATGCTTCTCCTGCCTTTGGCATCCCAGCTACCGGACTCAGTCTGGTCCGCAGACAGTCTTCCGCCCATAGACTTTGTCATAGCGGGAATAAGGCATCATTTTGAGAATATCGACCGGGCAAGCGGAGTAATAAGCCTCAACCAGAGCGTCGAACCGAAGCTGCTTGACGTGCTCAACGCGCAGACAGGGGGAGGTATTGAGGCGACGGAGGCGTGGACCTATTTCTGGTATATTGATTCGCCCAACTTGTTTCTTTCCATGGCTCCCGGAAACCCTAAGCTGGTGGGTGGCAAGCGACTCTCGCGCCACGTAATGGTGCGCAACGGTGATAAGTTCATGGCATGGCGAGAATACCGTTTTCCAGATGATCCCAAGCGGTCGCCGTTGTTGACCGGCGTATACGGACCTGCCCAGGAATTTATGGAAGAAGAGTTGCCAAAGAGCGAGTCCATGAAAGATCCCAGGTACTATGGATATTTCCGTGGAGATAAGTTCTTGGGCGAACTATTGGCATTGTCGCGACCAACCACCAAGATCCTACGCACCGAGGAATTCGATGGAGCGAAGTGTGTCGTCATTGAGGTGCAAAGGACTCCAGGAAGAAGATCGATCATGTGGATCGACATGGAGCACGGCTTTATGATCAGGAAAGCACTGGAGTGTGAATACTTGGGGAATCGAGAAAGAACTCTTGAAGATTTCGCAGTACATTCCATTGTTGGAGGTGAGGGTAAATGGTTGCCAAGCAAGGTATCGACAAGAGTAACTTTCTGGAATCGCGAAACAGGTGACAACCTGGGGAGTGCCACCATCGCAGTTACGGTCAACAGGATTGTCATTGGGAATGAAGTGCCCCCTTCAATCTTTGATATTAGTTTTCCACTAGGAACAATCGTGAGTGACCGCTTCCGCGAAAAGGAGTTCATCGTAATGTGGTCAGATGTGGAAACTTCGCCCGCGGATGGCCATGTTGAGAATAAAGGCAATGAGTAATGAACGTATCTGCCGCGCCGGCACACACAGCTTCAGCTTACGCGTGGTCCACCCTATCTCAAGCAGAATCGGCAATAGTCAACACCAGTGCGGCTGAATGTTACTATGCCGTGACCTTTCACGAAGAGGAGGGGATCAAGTGCTACTCCGACGAGAATTCGATCGTGTGGTCATAATCGGCCGAGCTATGCGGCCGTGGCAGTTCTTACTTTTCTTCTTTGTGCCGTTTGTTCCCGAATCCTTGTGTCGAGGTAGTTTTGCGGAACGTGTCTTGGGCAGAATTCCGGGGGGGTCACTGAGGGAAGAATCATCTACTCAAAGTATCCCTTATACAGCTTTGTTGCATGACCCGCGAACTGCTGAGCATTCCATTTTCGCTCCCAACGGATTTTGTCAATCCATACTTCGAAAAGTGGAAGAGGGTCGGTTCCACCGTGACAACCTCTTTGCACGGGAAGAGTCCCCCAATGTCTCACCGCAGATGCACTTCGACGAAACCGATTTCCACTTTGGCGTCTCCGGCGTTGGTCAGACAATCCAACACGAATACCATTTCACCAACAGTGGGCAGAAGGATTTGACGGTTTCGGTGGCGGGGTCGAGTTGCGGGTGTACGACGGCGCTGTTGGTCGACGGTGGGGAAAAGAACGAGATCACGGTTCCACCGAAGGGATCGACGTCCGTCCGGGTGACCTTCCAGGTGCAGTCGGCGGGAGCGGTGCAGCAGACGGTTACGCTCAAGACGAATGATCCCTACCGTCCCATCGTCTATCTGACGCTGCGTGGCACCGTACCGCGGGATTTGCGGGTGTCGCCCGCGTCGCTTACGTTTGTGGTGGACAAAGGGGCTGTGGCGGAGAAGGTTGTGACCATACTCGGTCCTCCCACGATGGACGTGACCCAGACGACGTGCGACAACACGGCCGTCAAGGTGACGCTGACACCCGAAAAAGGAGATGAGGTGAAGGGGAAGATTGAGCCGGCAGCGGGGAAATCGTGGAAGCTGCAGGTGGCGGTTGGTGAGAAGGCGCCGGTGGGGGAGTGGAAAGCGACCGTGACCATCAATACCACGCACCCCGAGCGCCCGACCATCACGATTCCCGTCACTGCCTCCATCCGCGGCGACCTGGAGGTGTCACCCAAGTCGGCGTTCTTCGGGTTTCTGAAGGTGGGGGATAAGGCCACGCGCACAATCCGGCTCACCTCTCGATCCGGCAGCATGTTCAAGGTGACGAAAGTCTTGGCTCCCGATCCGAAAGTCGTAGACATGGCGATCGGCGGACGCCCGAAAGAGGGAATTTACGATTTCACCCTCACCGTCAACACTTCGGAGAAGCGGTTCGTCGATGCGAAAGTGACGATTTCCACTGACGTGCCCGGCGAGGAGACGCTGACCGTGCCTATCACGGCGCTGGTGGAATGAGGGTGTCGGTGTCAGGTCGGAACGCCGTGGAGATCCCGATGCGTCGGGAGGTTGAGGTGGCAGTTACAGTGGGGCAGGTGCTCTGTCCCCGTCTGAGTCTAAATGATTCCGAGGGACATTCGGGATGATTCCGCAGCGTTGGGGGGATCGTTCAAGGGAGATGCTGAATGATTCAGAAAGGCTTCGGAACCATTTTGAAGTTGCCGGAATGATTCCGCAGAGCGTCGGAATGATTCCAAGAGTCTACTGAAGGATTCAGCGGGAGCGCGGAATGATTCTGTCGGGCGGCTTAATCATTTTGGAACGGCAAAGACGATTCCTGTGGTCAACGAAATGGTTCCGCCAGTCAGCGGAGCCATTCCGCTCCAGGAGGGAACGATTCAGCGATGAGTGGAAACGATTTTGAGAGGGTTCGGAATCCTCTTGATCTCGGTGGAATGATTCAGAAGACCGTCGGAATCACTCCCCGAGGCTGCGGAATGATTCTGCGGGAGTGGGAGACGATTCCGCCGGGCCTTGGGAAGCCTTCGGCGACCCTCGGTAGGGGTGGGCGGTAAATCCGCAATCCCGTACGGCAAAATTCGGAAAGGAGGTAAAGAAATGGCTGAGAGAAAACCCGAAGACTGGAGGACTTACCTGGACGAGCTGATTGTGCTCTGGGACAAGTTCCCGCCTGACTTCAAGATCCACAACAAGGGCAAAGCGGATGTGGAGTCCATGCGCGGGGGTTTGGACAGCGGAATTAGCGCGCGGACAAGCGCGGCGAACACGTTGATGTTCTCAGATCGCGCGTTGGACGCGCTGGCTGCCGGGGTGAACGACTTCGCCAGCCACGTACTGCCCGCCATCGAGGGCCAGTTCGGCGTGGATTCCGTTGAGGCGGAAGTGGCGCCGCGCAAGCAGCTCCCCGACCACCACGGCGGTGGCAGCACGAGCGGCAGCACTCTGAATACGCCGATCCCGCCGCCGTCGTCATAGCAACTCACGGGTGAGGAGTGGCGAGTGACCCGCGTCCCTCACACTCCTCCTTCGTGCTCATGACCAGCCAACTGCGGATGGGGGTCGTTGTATACTCGTTAAGGCCGAAAACTGACCTCCTCTTGCCATCCCCCAAGGCTTGGTGCGGGGAAAAGGGTGTGTTTTCCTCCTTCACGAGTATAAGTATTCACTTCGTCGATCTTGTTTTTTCGGTTGAGGCCATGAGTTACACTTTTCAGTCAGTGAAAAAAACTTCCTCTTGGTGGCAAGGGCTCGTCTGCGCGGCGGTGCTGGCCGCGGTCGGGCTGTTGGCTCCCCTTGCAGCGCAGGAGCAGGAGGCCCGCGGGTACTTTACCGTGGCCGACAAGGTGAAGATCGGCATCGCTCTTCCGCAACAGAAGGGAATCTGGATTGTGGACATGCTGATCGACCACAAGCCTTTCGGCACGAAGGTGAGCAATGTGACTCCTATCGTGCTGGAATGGGACACCACGAAATACCCGGACGGGATGCACGAGTTCACTGTCAACGCCATGTTCAAGGATCAGCGGGTCTACATGCAGAAGCAGTACATCGTGGTGGCGAACGATCCCGGTAAGCGACCGGCCAACGTTACGCTCAGCACGGAAATCCTGTTCAACCCCACCCACCAACCCGCTTCCGATCTGCCCCGCACGCTCACCGTCGCCCCCGACCCGCAGATGATTGAGGACCTGGCCTGGGCGCGGCTGCGTGAGGCCGGGATGGAAGAGAAGGTAGAAGGCAGGGGGCAAAAGGCAGGAGGCGAGGCGGCGGAATCCGCCATTCGCCATCCCACATCCGACATCCTCCGGGAGGTGGTGGAGAAGTGGCCGGGGACGTTTGCTGCGGCGGAGGCGAGTCGGTGGCTGGGAGAATACCACTTCGAGCGGGACGAATGGGAGAAGGCCGCGCAATACCTCAACCAATATGCGGTGTGGAGCTGTCTGATTCGGAGTGCGGAAGTGAGGAAGGGGGGTGCGAAATCCGGAAAGCGGAGTGTGGAGCGGACGAAACCACCCGAGGCCACGGCCCTGTATCACCTGGCCCGGACGTATGAGCACCTTAACAACGCGTCCTCGGCCCTCGTTGCCTACCAGCGCCTTCTGGATTGCCACCCCACGGGCCCCCTCGCCGAGGCGAGCCGACGTCGACTGGCGGAACTGGACGCCCCGGGGCGGTGACACTTGGAAGTCCGGAAGAACGGAAGATTGCGGATATCGACATCGGCCCCTCCACTCACCCATTCCTCGAGCCTTCCCTTCTTCCGTATACGGTGGTATTGTTTCGGGTGAGGACGAGATGCAGGAAGACGTGCCCAATCACCCTCCTGTACGCAACTGTCATATACTCGTTTAGGCTGAAAATCCACCGTTAGCCGCACCTCGCGAACGAGGGCTTTTCAACCTTAACGAGTATACCGACGAGGAGAGCACGCTTATGTCCAATCGTTTGAATCACCAGTTAGACCTATCCCTGAACGATGGAGCGATCTTGAGAGTCACGCCCATCACGCCACACGTTTTTCGAGTGCGACTTCGTTCGGACGGGAAGTTCCGCGAACCAGGCCTGGTGCGGTATGGCATTGTGAAGACTGACTGGCCGGAAGTGGCAATTGAGGTTACACAGAGCGACAGCGCCGTCGTGTTCGAGACTGGCAGCACTCGCCTGAACGTGAACCGGGCGGATGGTAGCATCACGTTTTCAGACGCCTCGGGGAAGGTGTTGATCGAGAACGCTGCGCCTCCACACTCGGCACCTGAAGGTGGATTTGACGCGGCGTTCTTCCTAAAGGACGGAGAGCGTCTGTATGGCCTTGGCGACGAAACTCGCGACTGCCTCCAGAAGCGCGGACACGAGACGCCGATGGTCCTGCGGAACGTGGTCAGCTATGTCCCGATCCCCTTCCTCATGAGCACCGATGGCTGGGCGATCTTCCTGAATAGCACGTGATTCCATCATGTGGACGCGGGTGCCACGGATCCTGACCGACTCGTCTACTCCTCGCGGAGCGGCGAGTTGGATTACTACCTGATTGCCGGTGAATCGCTTCCGGAGTTGCTTGATCGCCATACGGAAATAGCGGGCCGTCCCGCTCTTCTGCCTATTTGGGCTTACGGGCTGACTTTCGTGTGCGACGAGCGCGGCGTGCGCGGTCGGGATGTCCTATACGACGCGCACACTTTTCGGCGGGAAGGTATCCCGTGTGACGTGATCGGCCTGGAGCCGGGCTGGATGGAGGAAAGGTACGACTTCTCCGTCGATAAGAAATGGAGTGAAGAACGTTTTCACCAGCCGGTGTGGAAGCCGCACCAAGACCCCGGCGGGTTCACCGCGGGTCTGAAGAACATGGGCTTCAAGATGAGCCTATGGCTGTGTTGTGACTACGACCTGAGCGAATATGAGGAAGCCCAGTTGCGGAGCGACGCGGCAAACGCCGACACCGCATCTTCTGAGCCTCCCACCAACTCGGACCGTTACGGCGAAGACGTCATCCGCGACCCGCACTTCCTCCCCTCCTATCAGGACAAGCTCACCAAACCGGGAGAGCCGTGGTTCGAGCACTTGAAGAAGTTCGTCGACAACGGCGCCGCTGCGTTCAAGATGGACGGGGCCAACCAGGTCTGTTTCCACCCCGACCGCAAATGGCGCAACGGGATGGACGACGAGGAGATGCACAATCTCTATCCAGTCCTGCTTGCTAAGCAGATGAGCCAGGGTTTCCAAGACTATACTAGTCCTTATACAAGCATGATATTCAATATTTTCGAGAGGTGAGGAAGCGAGAAAGCCCCGTTTTTCTTGGACAAATCGGTGTAAGCACCGAAGAGTGGAGAAGCAATAAAAGGGGGCTTTCAA
>Ga0210051_1001605_pt1 | contig 22808 bp, 28 predicted proteins | sample CryGey092014_all_FD_185464 | JGI IMG/M metagenome (GOLD analysis project Ga0210051, IMG submission 185464) | Groundwater microbial communities from aquifer - Crystal Geyser CG23_combo_of_CG06-09_8/20/14_all (SPAdes) (version 2) | ecosystem: Environmental > Aquatic > Deep subsurface > Groundwater... | reverse complement strand
CAATGGATTTGGCAAGTATTTCATGGGGAATTTTAGTAATAATTTTTTTACTTCTAATAATAGCAGGTAGAGTAAAAATTAGAGAGAAATAAAATATTTTGTGTTATAATTAACTTCATGAAAAATATATTCTGTAAACTCATTACTATGCACATGCTCTTTATTGAGCCCGTGCGGTGTGAGTAATTAATAAATTGTAAATTACCCACCCCACATAATCGCGGGGATTTTTAATTATTAAAAGTTGAGTATATATTTATGGAATTTGTTAGCGGAAATGAATGGAAACATATTCCAAATACAAGTAATTTAAAAGGAATTATAAAAATTACTCCTTGGCCAGTAAATGATCATTTTCGAGCAGAAATTCCTATTGATCAAGCTGATGATTTTTTAAGACAATTAGGAACGATAGCTCAGGGAATTAGAGCAAGTAAATTAGTACTTAGACCTCCTAAAGGAATTATAAGCCATAAAAAAGGGATAATTGTTTTTACTGGAGCCGTTATTAAATATTAATTTAATTGGTTCGTTTTTATAACATATTATTTATACCGCCATTATCTTTGACTACTTCCCCCCTGCACGGGTAAGAGTTTACACTTCTTGACACATAATACGTAGTAGTGTGATTTACCTGCCTGCCGGCAGGCAGGTCACACCATAATAATCAATCAAAGGAATAATTATGGAACGATGAATCGTTCCACTACTATAAAAAATATATCTTTGTCAAAGAGCGTGAACTCTTACCTGCACCGTTTTTTTGTTAATATCTTCTATACTTATCGTGGGAGCCGAGGTCGAGGAAGAGGGCGGTAGATTTACTTTTCCATGTAAAAAATATTCGGTTACCTTTGCTCAAACGGATTGTGTAAATTTCTGACCCAGAAAGCTTTTCCAGATTTAGGCTTGGGTGAGTTGGATTTTCAACAAATAGAGTGACAGTTTTTATAAAATTTTCGGAACGGGATGAGTTATTTTTTACAAATTTCTTTTTAGATTTAAGAAAGTTTTTCGTTACTTTAAACGAGATCATATATAAATTAAACTTCCGCTCTTGTTTCGGCAAAGAATTTTTCAAGTCTTTCTTTTGTATCAATTACGACTGTTTTTCCTTTTTCATCTTCTTTAAGGGCCTTAGCAAGAACGTTATTTAAATCTTTATAAGTTAACTGTTTAACTTTTTTTTGAACAGGCTTGTTGTTTATGGTTACACGAATCACTTGTAAGGCATTTTTTAGAATCTCTTCACCGGCATCAGATAAGGTTAGGCTACGGTAAGTAGCGTAAGTTTTTAATAAATTATTTACTTCCGGATCAAGCCACAAGGTAGTACGTGACTTATCCGGTTTATATCTCGGCTGTAGATTATTCATATGTTGAAATGTTACCAAAATGTGCAAAGTTTGTCAAATTACAAAAGTTACAATCTTCCCCTGTACTGTTTTTTTGTTATTCCATTCATTAATATCCAGGTTATAAACAACTTTTATTTTTTGCCCGCGAGATAAATCTTTAAACTTTTCGGCAGAATTGAAAGCGAGGAATTCAATGGAGGCTTGGTTATGGGTTACTTGGTTACTTAGACCGCTTATAAATAACTTCAAATGCTTCTGGGTTTTGCCGAGGAGCTGGGCGCCGGTCAAAATACCTTCAGAATAAAAAACCGGTCGGGGATTGCCTATACCAAATGGTTCAAGAGAAGAAAGTGATTCGACCAACTCCAAATTAATTTTAGAAATTGGAATTTTCAAATCAGCTTCAATTTTTCTTTCAAGATCTTTATCGGAAATTAACTTAGATGACAACTCTTGTGCGGCCGTTTCAAAGTTGTATAGTTGGTTTTTTTCTAAGGTAAAACCGGCGGCTTGTTTGTGGCCGCCGGCATCTATGATGTATTCTTTCAAAGAGCGCAAAAATTCAGTGATATGAAACGAGGGAATAGACCTGGCAGAGCCTTTGTATCCGATGTCAGTTTTTGTTAGGACAAGTGTTGGGCGATAAAATTCTTCAGCAATTTTTGAGGCGATCAGGCCAATGATTCCTTCGTGCCAATGGTCGGAAACGAGAATTATTAGCTTAGTGGGTAGTGGGTAGTGGGTAGTTAGTAGTTTGTTTTGCAAAAGATTTTTGGAAATCATTATTCTGGCTTCGACTACGGATTTTTCCACCATTTCCTGTCTTTCAATATTTATGTTTCCAATTTTATGGGCAAGATCGAAAGCTTTTTTTTCATCGTTAGTACAGAGTAAGCGAAGAGCATCAATGGCGTGTTCGAGTCTGCCAATGGCATTTATTCTGGGCGCAATCATAAACCCGACTTCATAGGGGGTGATTTTTTTATCCGCAATACCAGCCTGTTTCAGAATATGTTTTATCCCAAAACGTTTTATTTTCGGAAAAGCATCAAGACCATATTTCACCACGGACCGGGAAGGACCAGCCAGAGGAACAAGATCAGCGATTGTGCCAATCGCGGCCAGAACGAGGTAATCAATTCTAAAGTTGGTAGTTAGTAGTTTGTAGTTGGTAGTTTTGGAACCAAAAGACAAGAAAATCTCTTTTGCAAAAAAATAAGCAACTCCTGATCCGGAAAGGGCTGGAATGTGAAAAATTGCTTCAGCTTTTGGAATATTATCACCTTTTAAATGATGATCGGTAATGATAGTTTTTATATTTTTTAATTTTGCATATTCGACTTCTTTTATTTTTGTTATTCCGTGATCGACAGTAATAATGAGAGATGGATTAAATTGCTTTATGCAATTATCAATGCCTTTTTTGGAATATCCATAACCCTCGGTTTTTCTATCAGGGACATAAGGGCGGACTTTAAATCCGAGCAAATGTAAAGTTTCCCATAGCACTGCTCCGCCGGTAATTCCATCGGCATCGTAGTCGGTGTAGACAACGATCATCTGATTTTTTTCTTTAATCTCTTTCAATATATTTATGACTTTTTCAAACGGTTTTTTATATGGACCAAAGTCGATTAAACTTAAGGTAAGAGGGGATGGAGGGTTTAGAAATTGGTCAAGATCCTTGATATTTCTTGATTTTAAAATTAAATTAACAATATTTTTTGGATCGAGTTTATCTTGAGGTTTTATCTCATTTTTATATGTTATTTTCATATGGATGAATTGTCATCCCTGACATCTTCAGTCAATTAATTTTTTTTCATCATCAATTGCTAACAAATTTGTTGACTCCAACTTCTGTCCCAAAGAAGAAAAAGTCTTCGCCACCTGAGAGCTTTGGTTATAAGCATTGGTTACGTGTTTGTTTAAGACAGAAAAAGCTTCGTCGGTTTTTTGGTAATCTTTTTTGATTGCTTGTAAGATTTTCAAAATTTCTTTAGCCTTGCTTTCAATTTTTTCTCCTTCAAAAGAAATTAAAATTGCTTTAATATAAGCATAAAAACTCATCGGTGAGACCGGTAGGACGCGATTAGCCCCCGCATAATCAAATACTGCTTCATTATTGATTAGTTCATAATAAACGCTTTCCGAGGGAATGTACATTAGAGCATAGTCGACTGTTTTTTCTTCGGCCAATATATATTTTCTGGCAATATCATCAACGTGTTTTTTGACATCTCGTTCAAAATCTTTTTTTATTGAAGTAATTTCATCTTTATTAGTTGCTCTTGCAATCTTTTTAAAAGTATCCATTGGAAATTTAGAATCAATAGGAATCAAACCCTGGGAAGTGATTAAAACTGCGTCAACGATTGAGCCGGTCTTAAAATGATACTGAAGTTTGTAGGAAGACTTTGGGAAATTTTGAGCTAATAATTCTTTTAAAATATGTTCGCCGATATTACCCCGCAATTTTGGGGAAGTAAGATACTCTTGTAGCTCTTTCATTGAGCGTCCAATCTCAGAAAATTCACCGATCGATTTTTGGACAGATGCAAAGATCTCCATATTTCGGCTAAGTTTTTGATCAACTGATTGATTCGAAGTTTTTAGCCATTCAACAATATCTGAGGAAAGAGTAGTTTTCTCTTCCAATTTATTCAGCCAGAGACGGATAATAAAAAGGGCAATGAGAAGAAAAATAAAAGCAATTCCCAAAAAAAAATACATGCAATAATTATACCAAACCCCCGCCTTTGAAGATTTTTGGTTTGAGCCATTCCTGACTTGTCTGAGGTTTTTCCGTCGCAGAATCTGTTTCTACTGATTCAATTGGTATAGCTTTTGGAGCTTCCATATTTCGACTAGGTATAGAATTAATTATTTGAGGTTGCACTCTCATTGGAGGTGATTGAAAGTTCATAGTTGGTTGAGTATTCATAAGAGCAGGTTTTTTAAAAGTTTTTTTAACCGCACCGGCTCTAAGTAGAACCGCTATATGTTCAAAAGTATCAGCATTGGTTGAGTAAGAGGTAAAATTATTAGTTGAAGCAGCCGCTCCGGCGTATAAATTAGTTGCTATATCACGGTCAATCTCGACCCCTAAAGTTTTTAAAATCGTCAAAATTAATTCTGAGATAGATGAAATCGTTTTATTAACGTAATTAACAGTCCCGAAGTAAGCATTAGTTAGGTGGCGATCAATATTAATAATGTCTTTTCCGTTGAATTGATTCTGATTCTCTGTATAAATAGTGCCTAAACTATTCAAAGTCGGAGCATCAATGACGAAAATGACATCGACCAATCCACCTGTATACGAAAATTTGACCTGATTAGGGTCTAATTTCTTGAAACCCGGGCGTGGAGTAATAACCAAATTAAAAGATTGACCTTGTATATTGTAGTCAACCTTATCAATCGCCCCGTCGGAATATGGAAATGAGACCATTAGGCTATCACCACCGGCACCGATGATACTTTGAATTTTATCTGAAGCAACTAAATCAGATGATGATTTCTGACTACAGGCAATGGAAACGGTCTTACCCATCTTGTTTAATGCTAAATATAATGAGGTTGAGGCACCAATTGCATCAATGGAAGGATTTGAAGGGATAAGAATAACGGCGGAACGGCATTTTGTCGTAATTTCCTGGATACGGGCTAAAGTATTTTGGTTATTATCCATGGATATTTAAATTTCTATAGGATAGATTTTACCACATCTCCTACCAAAAAGTCAAGTGGGGGGCCGAAGATCATACCAGCTTCCTGACCTTTTTTTACTTCACTAACCGTTTTAGCTCGAACCTTTAAAGAAACTAATTTTGTTTTTCCTATAGGTTTATTTTTTCTAAAAGCTTCTAATTCATCACCAAGATTTATTTTACCTTTAATAACATTGACTCCAAAAATCTTTTCTCCCTCAATAATAAAATTTGCCAGTATTTGGACTTCACCTTTTAAATTCTTTTCTTTCTCTTCCTTTTCCTTTATCAAGTTGGCCACTTCATTCAATTCATCTAATAGTTCGTAAATAATTTGATAACTTTTGATAATGACTTTTTCTTGCTTAGCTAAGCTTTCAGCCTCATGACTGGTTTTAACCGTAAAACCAATGATAATGGCTTTAGTGGCTTTGGCTAAAAAGATATCGGATTTATTTATTTCTCCAACTGCCAAAAGGACAATATTTAAATTAGTATTATTTTTAAGAGAATTTTTTATAGCTTCGACACTTCCTTGAGAATCAGCCTTAATTATGGCTGGAAGTTTTTTTTCAACCACTTGTACTTTCAAAACATCCTCTAAAGTTAAGGCTTTTTGGGTAATTGGTAATTGTTCATTGTTTGTTGGAGATTGGTCATTGGAGATTGATGAATCTTTCCTTATTATAGCTCCGACTTCAGGCATTTCGTTAAATCCAGTTATCTCAAATGGATTTGAAGGAATTACTCGGGTGACATTTTTCCCAAGATCATTTATCAGTGACTTAACTTTTATTTTTTGTTCATTGACATAAACTGTATCGGCGATTTTTAAGACGCCATCTTTGATGATTACACTGGCTACAATTCCCCTACGGTCTTTTTTTGTTTCGATTATATATGCTTGAACGGGGTTTTTTTCATCATAATTTAATTTCAAATCAGAAGCAATAAATAAAATTGTTTCTAAAAGTTCGTTAATTCCTTTTCCCGATTTTGCCGATACTAAAGCAACGGGGACATCCCCACCCTTACCTTCCGTCAATACTTCAAATTTCAAAAGATCATTTTTGACCTTATCAGGATTTGCTTCAGGGAGATCGATTTTATTGATGACAACAATAAAAGGAATTTTGGCGGCTTTGATATGAGAGATTGATTCTTCAGTTTGTGGCATAACAGAATCTTTTCCGTCAATTAAAAGTAGAGCGATATCAGCCACGTTAGCGCCTCTTGCCCGAAGTTTAGTAAAAGCTTCGTGGCCGGGGGTATCAATGAAGGTTATTTTATTAGTTTTATAATCTTTAAAATTGGTAGTTATCTCATAAGCTCCAATTTTTTGGGTAATACCGCCATATTCTTTATCAGTAATATTACTTTTCCGAATAAAATCCAGAAGGGTTGTTTTACCATGGTCGACGTGACCTAAAATAGCTACTATTGGGGGACGGGAAGACATAATTTACAATTTGAAATTTTTAATTAATAATTAAAAATTATTTTTTTTCGGGTTCGCCAACTTTAATATCTGGAGTATTTTCAGGAGCTGGAACAACTTTAATGACTTTTTCTGGCTCTTCAGATTTTATTTGAACGATATCAATCTCAAAATCAGTTAATCGGGATGCTAAATTTACATTTATTCCACCGCGTCCTATAGCTAAAGGAGCCTCTTTCTCTTCGACCGTTACCTTAGCTCTTTTTCCGGTCTTATCAATCTCAACTGAAGTTATTTTTGCCGGAGATAAAGCCGATATTAAAAATAATTTTTCATCTTTATTCCATTGAATAATATCAATTTTTTCGTTTCCTCCTAATTCATCAATCACAGTTTGAACTCGGACCCCTTTTTGTCCAACGCAAGCGCCAACTGGATCAACTCCAGATTGAGATGAGGCAACTGCAATTTTAGCTCTTTCACCAGGTTCGCGGACGATCTTCTTAATTTCAATAGCGCCACTGGCAATCTCCGGTACTTCCCGTTTAAATAATTCTTCAATTAATTTTGGGTGAGAGTGAGAGACAATAATTCTTGGATTATCAAATTTATCATTAGAAATTTCTTTAAGATAAACAATTAAACTATCATTTACCTGATACTTATAGTTGTTCATCTGCTCTTCCTTAGGTAGTATCGCTTCAGCTTTGCCAATATCAATTGAAGCGCTATAACCATCATATCTGATAATACGACCCTTGACAAGAGTGCCAACTTGAGATAAGTAATGCGACGCAACTGTTTTTTTCTCAGCCTCTCTAATTTTTTGTAAAATTACCTGCTTAGCAGTTTGAGCAGCAATTCTTCCAAAACCGGGAGGAGTAATATCTTTATCATCCTTAAATAGTTTAGCTTCACCTGTATCTTGATTGACTTTAGCCTTAATTTCTTCTTCCTCCTTGGAATATTCTTTTTTATAGGCAGCAATAATTGCCTGTTCAATTGAAGAAATGACGTCGTTTGACGAAATTCCTCTTTCGGTGGCAACTTGATTTAAAGCTAATGAAAATTCGCTCTTAATTACTGTCATATAATATTTTTTTAAATTTATTTTTTAACTTCTTTTTTACCTTCAGTTTTTTCCTTGCTCTCAGAATCTTTTACAGTCGAGGCAGGTTTCTTCTCACCTGTTTCTGGTTTGACGCCTTCTTCAGCTCCTTCAGTCGCTTCGGTGATTATCTCAGGAGCAGCTACGGCTGTTTCCGGAACAATACTTTCTTCTTTATGGGCAACGACTCCAAGAATAACTTTTTCCGCTGGAGTTTTAACTTCATATTTATCAGATTTTTTAAGATCGGCTACTTTGATTTCCTGACCAATTTCTTTTATGATTGAGATGTCTACTTCAATACTTGATGGAATATCTTCCGGCAAAGCTTCGACTAACAAAGTCTCAGACTGAACAAGAAGAATACCGGCTTTTTGAGTGACAGCTTCAGAAACTCCAACGGTTTTGACAGGAACGTTAGTTTCAATCTTTTTTGAAAGATCAATTTTTCTAAAATCAATATGAAGAAGCGTGCTTGTTAATGGGTGTTTTTGTATGCCTTTTATCAAGACTGGAATATTTTCTTTGTCAACACTCAGATAAACAACCCCTGTCTCACCTACTATTTTATAAGTCTTAATAAGATCTTTATAAACAACAGAAATTGATTTTGATTTAAAATCAGGTCCGAAGATATTTCCGGGTACCAATCCCTGCTTTCGAACTTTATTTAATTTTTTACCAAAAACAGTCCTAACTTCAGCCTTCAAAGAAACTTTATCCTTGGAACTATGTGATTTATTGTTTTTCATATAATTTTTATAAAATTTATAATGGTTATAACTATTATCAAGATCTATTCTTTTGCTAACTCAATGAAAAATATTTTGTCAGTCAATAGGTAAGTATTATAGATGATTTGATTATCTTTAACAATAGGAGAAAAATTTTGATTAAGGATAGAAATGTTTTTATTTAGTTCAAATTCCAATATTAAGTCTGAATTTTTTGCTCCGATTTGTTTTTGAATCACTAATTGGTATATGTTTGTTCCTTTTTTTATTGGTTCATTTAGTTGATAACTTATTTTAATATCACCTATTTTTCCCGGAGCCAGTTCAAAAAAAAAGCCAGCTAATTTATATTGAGGTTCATCTATTTGATTGATTTTTTCAACTTGGACACCATCTTTGGTGATCTGATTGAGGGTAGAATTTAGAGGTAAAAGAACTTGAAAATAGTTACGATAATAACCGGTAGGAAAAATTTCAGATGGAGAATCATTTTTATATTGAAGAGAAAGTATATGGCTTATTTTTCCCTGAGCGTCAACTTTAATTTTAAGATTAACAAAGCGATTAATAAAAAAATTAGCCTTATTTGCCCCAAGATTAGCATCATATGGGAAAATATAATCAGTGATACAATCAGTTGACAAAGAACATTTAGGGCTAATTATCCGTCCAGACCAAAAGTTAGAATCAAAAAGAGACTGGAAATTTTGATCTTCAAAAAAGACAGCTATTTGTTTTTCATCTAATGATTTTTTTACCTGGAATAATAAATTTTTAATATCGACTGTGTCAAAATTATTCTTTATTTGCCTAGCAATAGAAGATAAAAAGGTTTTTTTTTGTATTGATCCTGGGAAAAATTTTTTTTCAACATTGAGTTGAGTTTTTAAATAAAAATTTTTGGCATTTATGTATTCATTAAAATCAGGCAGATATAGATCTTTAAAAGCATATAAAATATTTTCTATTGCAGTCGTTGTCAGTAAAATTCCACCAGAAAAATCCGTCATCTTCATTTCTTTTTCTAAAAAGAATAAAGCTTTTTGATAATTTGTAAAAAAGTCAGGTGAAAAATTAGAATCTCTAAAAAACCAATGGGGGACGCTTAAATATTCAGCAATTGGCTTCGGAGGGTCAAGATGGACTGTTAATTGACCATCAGCATCATAGATGTCATAGATTTTGATATCTCCGACGTTATAATTACCAATTTCAATTACACCAAATGATCCTAAGAAACCACCCCCGGGGCGAAGCTCCATATTGTTGGCGAAAAATATTACATATTTACTTATTTTTTCTTGTGAGATGGTTTTTTGAAAATATTCGATTACTTTTTTAGCTTTTTGAATGTTATCAGCTTGTTCGATCAGCTGTTTTTTTATTTTGTCAAAAAAATTATTCTTGAAAGGTATTTTTTGAGCTATGATATTTAGCTCCTCCTTAATATCCGATAAATTTTTTTTAATTTTTTCGATTCTTAAAGTTAAAATATTTTTTTGTTCCTTGGTTTTATTTTGTTGAAAAAATATTTCTTCTAAACCTTTGAAATCGCTCGTTAACGCTTGAGTTTGCTTGATAATTATGAAGCTTTTTTCATTAATATCTATAAGATTGTCCGGTAGAATTGCTACACCAAATAACAAATAGGTTGGTCGGACAATTGAGTATAAATTTTTTGGTAATTGATTGATTTTTGAATTATTGTAAATTTTGTGAGGAGAATTATTTTTAACGGAAAGATAGCTTTTATAATTAAAAAAATATGACAATAAGAGAAAGGGGATAAAAGCAACGTGAATAAAAATTATAGAAAAAATCGCCAGAAAAATTAAATTTTTTGCCGTAATAAATTTTTTATAGTTTAAGGAAATATCAGGAACAAAACTTATTTTTTTCTTTATTAATTGAGATGTATTCAGATTAAGAATAGTCTCATCGCTTTTAGAAAGAGCGAACCAAAGGATTTGGTCAATCTCATTTTTTTCAAGCCTCTCGCCATTTACTTTAATAATCTTGACATTTTTTGGAAAAGTTTTTTTATTAATAAGATTATTTTTTTTACCAAAAAAAATATGGATAAAAATTGTATTTTTATTATCGATTATTTTTTCTATTGTAACGGTCTCATTGACAATAAAAATATAGCGGAACATCCTAATGGCTTTTGGAATAATAGGAGAGCTGAAATGGTCAATAGAAACTCTTCTTAGCTCATTTTTTAGAAGAGTGATAAACGGATAGTTTTTTTTTGACACAATCAAGGCGCTTTGTTTTTCTTCAACGATTTCGGTATGCAATTTCATTATGTAATTGTACAAAATTTGTTTGCCTGATTGTCATCCCTGTTGACCTATTTGTAGAAATGTGATTAATCACTTGAGCAAATTCATTTGCAGGTGGCTATATTCCAGCCCCTATTTCCCCCATTTAAGGTAATTACAGATTGTAATTTATATGTCAACTTGATATTATATTATCTATATGAATTATCAAAAATATATTACTATAAACCCAAAAATTTTAGCAGGCAAACCCGTCATTACAGGGACACGCATACCCGTTGACATAATTATAAAAAAGTTAGGTCAAAATATGAATGTTGAAGAAATTTTACAAGATTACCCAAGAGTCACAAAAAAGGCAATTCTTGCCTCTCTTAGATATGCAGGAGAAATCATAAGTAAAGAAGAAATTTATCCTCTAACTCCATGAAATTTTTGATTGATGAATCGATAGAATATCGTATTGTTGGTTTTTTGCGAAGTTTAGACTATAACACGCTTTCTGTTGCCGAATCATTTTCGAGCCTAGATGACAAAATAATTCTTTCAATTGCCTACAAAGAAAGTAGAATTATTATCACTAATGACAAGGATTTTGGAGAATTGATTTATAAGTTACAATTACCTCATAAAGGAATTATTTTAATCCGATTATTTGAGGAAAATTATCAATCAAAAGAAGACAAACTTAAATTGATTCTTAAGAAATTCAAAAGTAAATTACAAAATACCTTCACTATTGTTTCGAAAAATAAAATAAGATTTAAAAAAAGTTAGATAATTTAAAAACATGAAAAATAAAGCCTTAATACTTTCTTATAATAACTTAGAAAAATCGACTCCAGTCTTAAAAAGCAAAAAAACCGTATTGGTTGGGGGGTGTTTTGACCTTATTCACTATGGTCATCTGAAGTTTTTGGAGTCAGCTAAAGAGCAAGGCGATTTTTTGATCGTTGCTCTTGAATCGGATGAGTTTATAAAAAAACATAAAAGAAAACTTCAGGTTCATCATCAGTATGAAAGAGCGGAGATATTATCAAATTTAATTATGGTTGATTTGGTTGTTCTCTTACCATTTTTTAAAACAAATGAAGAGTATTTTGAGTTGGTAAAAAAGATACATCCGGGTATAATCGCCGTGACGGAGGGGGATAAACAGTTGGAAAACAAAAAAAAGCAGGCGAAGTTAGTGGGAGCCGAAGTCAGAGAAGTTGTTACTAATCTAAAGAATTTCTCAACCCGCAATATTGCCAAGATTTTTAATCTATAATCGAATCTACATTGACATTAGATATAAAATAAGTATAATATAGGTATTAAATAAGTTATAATAATCTATATGAACACGAATCAGATTCAAATAAAAGTCAGCGTTTCCGAACAATTAAGCAATCTTCTTAGATATAAAGCGGACAGATTAGGAATTCCTGTTACTCAATTAGTAAAATATATCTTAATTAAAGATGTGGAAAAAGAAAATCCAGTTTTTACAGTGTCAGATCAGTTAGAAAAAATATCAGAGAAGGCAATTGGTGATTTAAATAATTCTATTATTGTAGATAATATCGACGATTTTTTTAATAAGCTTTAAAATTTATGAAAATCAGATTATCGACTGATTTAGTTAAACTTCTCAGAAAAATAAAGAATAAGGATAAAATTTTAACAAATCAAATAAGTAACAAACTAAAATTATTTCAAGTAAATGCACAACACCCATCTTTAAGAACCCATAAATTATCTGGTAAAATGAGTAATCGTTGGAGTATCTCCATAAATAAAAGTTTAAGGATAATATATATTTTATTAAAATCTGACGAAGCTTATTTTATCGCGTTAGGAACGCATGACGAAGTTTATAGAAGATAAAAATATGAAAACACAATTAATGATAGAGCTTTCAGACAAAACCAAAAAACAAATCGTTGACCAATTGGCCGATTTTCGAAAACTGTATCCTCAATTTCAGTGGGAGAGGATCGAAAACTACAATATTCTTATTCACTCATTTGGGGAATTTGCAAATAAAAAATCAACAATAGAAAAAATAGAGACTGCTTTGTACGATAAGAATTTATTTTATTTATATTCATTTGAAGTAGCCTTAACTATTGGCAATAACATTATTTTATTTATGGATTTTAAAAGGGAAAAAGAAATTGAAAGAATCAGTGAGAGTATTAACGAGGTAGAAAAATTTGTTCCCCGATTAATTCTTGCCAAATATAAAATTCCATCAAAGCAACAGTACTTTGTTATTAAAAAACGCCTGTCCAATATAGAGGTCGACATTTCTTTTAAAGTGAATAAGTTGAGTTTATTTGAAGGTGAGAAGAGGGTAAGGGTCTTTAAACTGCTTTAAAACCCGCCTTCGTCAAGACTTCGGCGAGGCAAAGCAAAATCCCTCACCATTGCTGGTGAGGGATATACTATCCTATTTAAATAAAATATTATGCAGCAGTGCCAATTCGGTACATTCCTGTTCCACAATCTGGGCACTTTCCTTTCATCGCTGGTTTACCATTTTTCATGGTAACTTTTTCAGGATTTGCAACTTCTTTTTTTGCTCTGCATTTTACACAGTACATTGATGCCATAATTTATTTCACCCCCTTTTTTAGAAACTCTTTAACGAGTGTCTACGAGTTTAGAGTTTCTTAAATCCGCCAATAATCGCTCTTCAAGCCGTGTACGAATAGTACTGAAAAGGCTTGAAGTAAGATATGGTGGATAGAAACCATATTTACTTAACCAACTTAGCTATGTACAACACTACTTCAACTCCAATAATTAATACTATTAATATCAAACTTTTTTTAAGGTCGGAAAAAAAATATTTTGATTCCGGTAGTTCAATCTTTTCTTTTTTAACGATCGGTTCTTGAACAGTTGAGTTAGGTGTTTTTAACTTTACAGGAGGAGTAACCACTTGCTGGTTTTCAAGCATTCGAAGTTTTTTATGATACATAGCTAAAATCTTTTCTTTCTTTGTCTTCTTAGGCATACGGTAATAATATAGAGAGTCGAATCTCAAATGTCAAATCTGAAAAAAATTATCGTTGACAGTTTTTGTACAAATATATAGAATGTATTAATGATCACTTACGGGTTGATGTTTATTTTTTTTGTTTGGTTAGTTATTTTGACGGGAATAATTTTAAAGACAAAAGCCCATTACATCAGTCTAATTTCAAATACAAGAAAGCATAAAATTGATGAAATTTTAGACGAGCTCTTACTGATTAATAACAAAAATAGGCAAGAAATTGAGAATTTTAAAAAACAATTACAAGAAGAAATTAAAATTTCCGCTTTACATATTCAAAAGGTAGGTTTAGTCAGATTTAGTCCTTTTGAAAAAACCGGAGGAGAGAAAAGCTTTGTCATCACTTTTTTAAATAATCAAAATAGTGGTATAGTTATTAATTTCATACATACCCGTGATGGCTTGCGGGTTTATAGTAAAAAAGTTAAAAATGGTAAAAGTGAAGAATTTGAATTGTCTGATGAAGAAAAGCAAGCAATTATTATTTCAAACTAATTATGATTAACAAAAAAATCGCCTTATTGGTTTCTTTCGTAATTTTTATTCTTTCTGGGGTTACAACATTTTCTTTTTTTTCAGAGGAAAAAGGTCTGTTATTCTTATCTCCAATTTCTTATAAAGCTCCCACATCAGAAAATGGAACGACGGAAAATGTCATTAATTCAGAACCAAAGACGGAGGAGTGTCCTTTGAATGGCCAGATGCTTTCAAAGACTGAGAGGAATATCTGGGAAGTTCAACGACCGCTGGGGGTAATGATTGAAAATCACAAACAAGCCCGTCCACAGTCAGGTCTATCATCGGCTGATATTATCTACGAAGCAGTGGCCGAAGGTGGGATAACCAGATTTTTAGCGATATTTTATTGTCAAAATGCCCCATACGTTGGTCCCGTCCGCTCAGCTCGAATGTACTTTATAAGATTTCTTGAAGGTTATGGCCAGTATCCATTGTATGCCCATGTTGGTGGTGCTAACACAGAAGGTCAGGCAAACGCATTAGGATATATCAATGAATTGGGATGGTCGTCTTATAATGATATGAGTCAATTCTCAGTTCCTTTTCCATATTTTTGGCGTGATTATGAAAGGTTAAAAAATGTTGCCACTGAACACACCGTTTACACTTCGACAAAAAAACTTTGGCAATACGCAAAAGATAAAAGAACTCTTACAAATGTTGATGAAAAAGGGGTAAGATGGGATAAAGGCTTTGTACCTTGGAAGTTTGAAGATGATGCTAAAACTGCCGATCGAGGCAAAGTAGTAAAAATTGATTTTGGATTTTGGGATAATTTAGCCAGTGATTTCAGTGTTGTTTGGAGCTATGATGTCAAAACAAACAGTTATAAAAGAACCAACGGCGGTGCTCCTCATCTTGATAAAAATACCGGAAAACAATTAGAAGCAAAAAATATTGTTATTATGTTCGCTAAAGAATCCCCGGCTAACGATGGCTATGAAGGCGGGCATTTATTATACAAAAATGTTGGAAGCGGAGACATATTATTTTTCAAAAACGGTCAAGTGGTTAAAGGAACTTGGAGTAAAGAAACCGAAGAGGATAATATTAAATTTTTTGATAACTCTGGCAAAGAAATATCAATAGTCAGAGGACAGGTATTTATTGAAATGTTGCCGATAAGGAACAAAGTTAATTATTAAATTAATTCAATAAAATCACCAATAACCAAATACCAAGAAACAAACAATAATCAATGTTTAATTACTAATGAGACCAAAATATGTTTGAACATTGAATATTGATAATTAGTTATTGTTTGGAATACTTGGTTATTGGAGATTGGTAATTTGTTTATTATATATATGTTACAACATATAATTCCATCGAAGGCGAGGCGGAAGGTTCTTGAGCTATTTTTTCATCGACCGAGTGAAAACTTTTATTTGCGACGGGTCGTCCGTGAGATTGATGAAGAGGTCAATGCGGTCAAGCGCGAGCTTGACATATTGACCGAAGAAAAATTATTACTTAGGGAACGCCGTCTAAATAAAGTTTATTTTTCATTAAATAAAAACTATCAACTTTATGATGAATTTTTAAGAATTTTTTCTAAAACAAGTAAGTTGGCGACTTTAGTCCATAGTAACTTATCAAAAATTGGCAAGGTAAAATTTGTAGCCGTTTCGACTAAATTTCCAAAAAACATAATTTTAAAAGACGATGAAATTTATTTGCTTTTAGTCGGTATAATAGTCGTTGTTGAAATTGAGTCGATCATTAAAGAAGTAGAAAAAGAATTTGGACGACCAATTAATTATTCAACTATGACCGAAAGTGAATTTTTGTTTCGTAAAAAAAACAACGATCCTTTTATTTGGAGATTTTTAAAACAACCTAAAATTATGTTGGTTGGCGTTGAAGAAGAATTACTAAGATGAAAATATTTAAATCAATTATTATTGCTTTAATTTTTATAGGCTTAATATGGGTCGACCTTCCGGAAAGTATTAAGACAAAATATAAAATTTCGAGTCAAATTGAATTCAATGTTTTTGGAATAAATTTTAAAAAAGATTTTACAACAAAATTAGGATTAGACTTAAAAGGTGGTAGTAGTTTAATTTTTGAGGCCGATACGGGTAAGGTGAAAAAAGAAGATTTAAATGATGCCCTAAATTCAGCCAGGGATGTAATTGAGCGAAGAATTAATTTTTTTGGAGTGACAGAACCTCAGATACAAACAGTTAAAACAGGTGATAAATATCGCCTAAACGTTGACCTACCGGGAATTAGTAATTCTGAAGAAGCGATAAAATTAATCGGTCAGACAGCCCAACTAACATTTAGAGAATTGCCGGGTGAAAAAATTGCCACTAATACTCCGATATTCTTACAGCTGACAAAAGACACTGGATTATCAGGAATTCACATTCTAAAATCAACGGTTGAATTTGATAGTCAAACTGGTAAACCTCAGGTAGGTTTGAAATTTAATCAAAAAGGGACGGAATTATTCGCCTCAATTACCAAGAGAAATATTGGAAAACCGGTCGGAATATTTTTAGATAATATTCCGCTTACTACCCCAAATGTACAAACAGAAATACCAGATGGAAGTGCTGTTATAACAGGAAATTTTACCACCGACGAAACAAAAAAATTAGTCATTGCGATTAATTCCGGGGCTCTGCCTTTGCCAATAAAATTAGTTGAGCAAAAAAATATTGGTCCAAGTCTTGGAGAGGTCGAAGTCAGAAAAAGCGTATATGCCGGGGCGGTTGGACTGATAATGGTTTTGCTGTTTATGATTATTTATTACGGCAGATTAGGTTTTATAGCGTCTCTTGGCTTATTGATTTACGGATTAATTTCCCTGTTTATTTTTAAGGCAATCCCATTAGTATTAACTTTGCCGGGTGTGGCCGGATTTATTTTATCCATCGGAATGGCGGTTGATTCAAATATTTTAATCTTTGAGAGGATTAAAGAAGAACAGCGAAAAGGAAGAAGTTTTGATATTGCTGTCAGACTTGGATTTGGGCGGGCAATCGACGCAATCAAGGACGCTAATGTGACAACCTTGACCGTTGCTTTTATCTTATTTAATCCATTAAACTGGGAATTCTTACCGCAGTTTGGGATGGTAAGAGGATTTGCTCTAACTTTAGCTATTGGAGTCGGGACAAGTCTATTTACCGGGGTTGTCATTACGAAGAGACTTATAGATATGTTTTACAAGAATAAAATATGATTAATTTTCTTAAATACCGCTGGCTTTATTTTTTAATTTCCGCCGTTGTAATCGGGGCGGGATTATTTTCAATTACCAAATGGGGTTTTCGATATTCAATTGATTTTACCGGAGGTAGTAATTTTGAATATCAAATAAATAAAGTGGTCGAAAAAAGCAAAATAGAAAAAGTATTGGATTTAAATAAAATATCAGTTGTTAGTTTAAAATTGCAGGATAAAAATATTTTGCTTAGAACAAAAGTATTAGATCAAAACAAAGAGTCGCTCTTGAAAAAAGATTTAGAAGCAAAATTAAAAATTAAAATTACGGTTTTGCGTTCGGAAACAGTTGGTCCAATACTTGGAAAAGAGGCGATTAACAAAACTTTAATTGCCTCAATATTGGCAACAATCGGAATCTTAATTTATATGAGTTTTGCTTTTAAAGGTTTCAACTTTGCTTTTTCCGCAGTTTTGGCAATGCTACACGACCTGTTGGTCGTAGTTGGTACTTATTCCTTACTTGGACATTTTTTTGGAGCTGAGGTAGATACAATGTTTGTGACGGCAGTTTTGACGACGATGTCCTTTTCAGTTCACGATACGATTGTCATCTTTGATAAGATAAGAGAATACCATAAAGAGCAAGGTTCAATGGATTCGGAAACCGCCGCTAATCAAGCATTGACGGAGACGATGGTTAGGTCGTTGAATAACTCAATGACAATCGTTTTTATGTTACTTTCCCTAACGATGATGGGTGGATCAACAATTAGATTTTTTATTATGACTTTATTAATCGGGACAATCACAGGTACTTATTCGTCACCGTTTGTAGCAACTCCGATTTTAGTTTGGCTGGAGAAGCACAGAAATAAATAACGATTATAAAAATTATAAATTTTATAACAATTATATGAATAAAAAAGCTGATGAGAAAGGTTCAGAAGTCTGTCCAAAGTGTGGGGCTCCGCTCGGAGAAGTGTTTGAGACAAAGTCGGGGAAAAAATTACGACGCTGTTCTAAGGGAGCTTGGAATCCAGAGACTCATACCATTGACGGATGTATTTATGTTAAATGGCTTGAAGTTGAACCAGTCGCCCTCGATGAAAAATGTCCAAAATGTGGAGCCCCATTGATATTATCCACAACAAGAATGGGTAAAAAAATGAAAAAGTGCTCAACAGCCACTTGGGACCCAACTACTAAAACTGCTGGCGGATGCGATTATATAGAGTGGATAAAAGGAACGACCGAAAAATTAGAGGAAGATTGTCCTAAATGTGGAAAAAAATTAGTTCTATTCACAACCGCATCAGGTAAAAAACTGAAAAAATGTGAGACGGCCACTTGGGACCCAGCCACAAAAACGCCAGGTGGATGTGACTATGTTGAGTGGCTGAAGTCATAAATAAAAAGACTAACACTTGACAAAATCGTGTGTGTCGTACATAATAATGTACAGAGGTATTTTTTATGAAAACATCCGATTTATATATCACAGCAACAGAAGCAAGAAATAATTTTTTCAATTTACTTGCTAAGGTAAAAAGTAGTCCATATCCAATTAATATTACAGTTAAGGGAATTCCCGAAGTTGTTGTAATGAATAAAGAAGATTACGATGGTTGGATGGCGACACTCGAAACGCTGTCAGATAAAGATTTAGTGGAATCGATAAAAGAATCTGACAAAAATTTTAAAGAAGGAAAGTATCAAACTTGGCAAGAAGTAAAAAAGGAATTAGGCTTAGAGGAAATGAAGCTTTCCGATATTAAAGGTAAATATGTATCTAATATTCCTCGAAAACAAGGCAAAAAAAGATCTAAAAAAATTAGATAAAAGATATAAAATTAAGGTGTCAGAGTTTATTGACAAACTTCAATATAATCCCTTTTTAGGTGGAAAAATGTTAGGAGAATATAGCGGTTTATACAGAATTAAAATTCCTCCATTACGAATTATTTATCTTCCAGATTTTAAAAAAAATATTATTTGGATAAAAGCAATTGGATTTAGAGGAAATATTTATAAATAAAAATGACAATAAAAAAATATTCTTTAGGTGAACTTCAGGCGAACTGCTATTTTTTAATTGAGGATCAAGATTGCCTGATCATCGATCCGGCCGATGATGCTTCGTTTATTTTGGAAGAAATACAAAGACAACAACTAAACTTAGTTGGTATGTTGGCTACCCACGGACACTTTGATCACATAGGAGCAGTGGGGGAGATTCAGTTATCTTTTAATGTTCCTCTATATATCTTTAAGAAAGATCGGTTTTTGATAGACAGGTTAAACGAAACAGCAAAACATTTTTTAGGTTATGACCCACATTTTATCAAGCCAATTACAGTTAAGTATTTAACTGTAACAAATTTTCGGATTTCTAAATTCGAGTTTCGAATTTTATCTAGTCCCGGTCACACTCCCGGAAGCGGTTGTTTCTATTTTTCAGAAGAAAACGTCCTTTTCACCGGTGATACTTTATTTAAAGAGGCGGTTGGTCGGACTGATTTATCTTACAGTAGTAAAGAAGATTTAACTAAATCCCTAAAAAAAATATTTAAATTGCCAAGAGAGACAATTATTTATTCGGGACATGGAGAAGATACAATTCTGGAAGATGAAAAAATATACTTTAATTAATTAAAGTAATCTGTTTAAGGAGGGAATGTTTTTCATTTTTTATTTTACCATCGACAACTTGATCAAAAAGATTTTTTAATATTTCTCCAATTTTTTTACCTGGTTTGATTTTCAGAGTTTTCATTATGTCATTACCATCGACCTTCAAATCTTTGATAGAAAATGGTTGTTTTTGAACTTCTTCCAAGCGCTTTTTAAATAATTCAGTTCTCCATGAAGTCGGAGTAGCCCCCGATCCAATCCTATCCCCGGTTCTCAGATCCAACATATCTTGCAGATATTCTTTCGTCACGTTTTTAATAAATCTTCGGACAGCTTTATCTGTCTGATTTTCAGAAACGGTAAATTGATGTTCACCAACAAGGGTTACAAGTTTGTCTTTTTGTTTATTTGATAATCTAAAACGGTCAGCAATTTTTTCCGCCTGCTTTTTGCTAACCACTTCATGATTATAAAAAGTGATTAAACCGGTTTTATCATCTTTACGAAATGTCTCGGCTTTACCGATGTCGTGAATTAGAGTTGCAAACCTCGTGATAATATCTTTGGATGGACAATTTTTTAAAGCCATTACTAAATGAGTTCCGACGTCATAAATATGATGACGTTTAGGGCTTTTCTGTGGAATGGTAAAACAAATATCGACTTCAGGTAAAATAAGTGAAAGTAAACCTGTATTTTTTAGAAATAAGACACCTTCTGATGGATGTTCACTACTTAAAATTTTTAAAAATTCATCCCTAATTCTTTCTGCAGAAACTTTAGTAATTAATCCGGCATTTTTTTGAATTGATTCCTTAGTTTTTTCTTCAATTAAAAATCCAAGTTGAGAAGTAAAACGGATGGCGCGAAGAAGGCGGAGCGCGTCTTCATTAAATCGAATATCTGGATCGCCAACCGCTTTAATCAATTTATTTTTTAAATCATTTTGTCCTTCGTAGGGATCAAACATCTTTGATCCATCATAAGCGATTGAATTTATCGTGAAATCCCGTCGGGATAAATCTTCCTCAACAGTTTTTGCCCATTCAATTTTTTCCGGGTGACGGGAATCAGAATAATTTGATTCGATGCGGAAAGGGGTAATTTCGAATACAATTTTTTGTAGAGACGCAAAATTTTGCGTCTCTACAGGAATGGAAACAGTTCCGTAAATATTGTTGTAAAAAGAATCAGGGAATAATTTCTGTATTTGTTCAGGTGTGGCGTTTGTAGTGAAGTCAAAATTATCAACCTTTTTATTTAACAATGCGTCACGTACAGCCCCTCCAACTAAATAAATTTGGAATTTATTTTCCCGAAATTTTTTCATCAACTCAATTACTTCTTTTGGTAGTATAATCATGTAGTTATTATAACGCTTCAACAAACATCTTAAAAGTTCTATTTGCCGACCTTGCATAACCTCGGAGGTTATGCAAGGTCGGCAGGAATAGGTTAAAGTTATGAGTTAACAAAAGATTTAAGAATATCGAGGTTTTTTTGGTCGGGACCTTTTTTATCAAAACCCGGAGTTTCTATAATGAAAGGGAAGTCTTTTATTTTTGGGTGATTTAGTAAAATCTTAAATTCATCAATATTCATTTTCCCTTCTCCAATATTCCCATGGCGGTCATGACCGCTATCAAATTCGTCACGACTGTCGTTCAGATGCCAAACATCAAGTTTATCAAGCAAATCAAGGCTATCAAGTTTGTCAAGAAAGGAATCAAGCTCACTATTAGTATCAAATTTATAGCCATTGGAAAATAGATGGCATGTGTCAAGGCAAATTCTTACCCGCGGGTTATTAACGTCTTTGACGATCTGAGAAATTTCTTCCAGTGTTTGCCCGATTTTTCTATTACCTGCATTTTCAATTATAAAAAGAGATTCTTTTGGAGTTTTCTGAAGAACTTCTTTGATGTTTTCGATTAAGGTTTTATATTTGGGATTATCATTGAATAATTGTAAATTATCAATCGTTTTTTTATCTTTATAAGATCCAAGATGAATGATTGAGCCTTTGATACCAAGTTTTGGGGCAAGATTCATCTCAGAAATTAAAGACATTTTTGACATATGTCCGATGCGACCATCATCAGCAAGGTTAATGAGATATGTTGCATGAAAGTAAATAGGTTGAATTGAGAATTTAGAATTCAGAATTAAGAATTGCTTAATTTCATCCTCTGTGGGTTTTGCGAAGTTCCAACCGCGGGGTGAAGAAGAAAAAATCTGTAAACAATTTCCACCGATATTTTTAATCCGTTTCAAAGCTTCACTGTATCCTCCGGAAATAGACTGATGTGCTCCGAGGTTAAGCATATTTATTAAAATTATAGCAAATAAAAAAATCCCCTTGACCCCACACAACCTTACCTCCTCGCACTTTTTTGAAATTACTTTTATCTCTTCCCGCCTAATCTTACCTTTCGCCTTAGTATGTTTTTATTCCGGCTCAAGGAGCGATTTAAGGCGGGTGCGGAGTAAAGAGAACTTTGTTCTACTTTACCCCTTGACACATTAGTGTCAAACCCAACTGAAAATGTCATACCCTATAATAATTAACTTTTTAACTGCTGATATAGTTTGATACATCTTTAATTTGTCCTACAAGATCTCTCTGACTGTATCTAAACTGTCTCCAAGGATGATCTGCCGGCGGAATCCAGTTTGATTTGTGTTCTGTTAAAACGATGGGCGATGAATTAACTTTTAATGGCTTATCCGGCAATAAGAAAAAATTAAGATAATGGTTTTTGTATTTGATTTTAATCGTGTCATCTAATCTTT
>Ga0210051_1001603_pt1 | contig 22817 bp, 15 predicted proteins | sample CryGey092014_all_FD_185464 | JGI IMG/M metagenome (GOLD analysis project Ga0210051, IMG submission 185464) | Groundwater microbial communities from aquifer - Crystal Geyser CG23_combo_of_CG06-09_8/20/14_all (SPAdes) (version 2) | ecosystem: Environmental > Aquatic > Deep subsurface > Groundwater... | reverse complement strand
GACCTACCTGGGTGGAAACTATCTCGGTGTTTTCTACTCTCGTGGTAGTGACAAGGATGGTGGTAAGCAAACCCGCAGCTACTGTGAAAACTGCGGTGTAGATAAGGAGTTCAACGAGGGTGAAACCCCGCACCAAAGGAGCGCTGCAACGTTTTAAGGAAAAATGTTTATTCATTATCTTTGAATCTTACTGTCTCGGAACGTTGTGAAAAACGATGCGCTCCTTTTGGTGACGGGGTGAAAGCTGTTACCTTTGATTTATTAAGTTTGATTTGCATCATAAACTAAATTAATTATAGCATATCACCATCAAAGTTTCAGTTTATCAATCAATTTCTCCGCAGCCTGCAACTCGGCGCTTTGTTTAGAGTTACCCGTCCCCTTAGATTTTAATTCATCACCGAAATAAAGACCGACTTTAAAAGTTCGTTCGTGGGCCGGCCCAGATTCTTCTAAAACTTTATAAGTCGGCGTAAGACCATACTTATCTTGGGCGATTTCCTGAACTAAACTCTTCGCATCTTTGGCTCCGCTTTTAATTATTTCCTCTAAATGCCGCATTATGAAAGATTTGACGAACTTCTTGGCAGTCGGATAATCTCCGTCTAAATACAGCGCTCCTATGAGCGCTTCTACACCATCGGCTAAAATGGTTTCCCCGCCTCCCAAGGCAATTTCTTTAAGTTCTCCTTTAGAGGTTATAATTTCTTTATCCAAACCAATATCATGGGCTACTCTGCTTAACATACGGAAATTAACAAGTGCGGCTCTATAAATAGTAAGCTCACCTTCCTCTTCTAAGGGAAAGTGATTAAATAATTCTTCGGTAACAACGAGTTCCAGAACGGCATCTCCTAAAAATTCGAGACGTTCGTTGTTTTTAAACGGCCACTTGGGATTCTCATTAATATAAGAACGGTGAGTTAAAGCCTCCTTAAGTAAGTCGTGGTTATTAAATTTAATGCCAATTTTATTTTCCAACTCGTTTAAAACCATGGTGTCTGTTTAAAATCACAATTCCAAAATCCAAATTTCCAATAAAGCTATAATGTCAAATGCCAAAACTTTAGAAATTAGGATTTGGACATTTGAGTTTTATTTGGCATTTGGATTTGGGGTTTTGGATTTTTTATCTGGGCTTTGGTCCGGCTCGCCTATTTCTCTATAAATAGTTCCCAAAACGCCGTTTACGAATTTGCCGGAATTTTGTCCGCCGTATGTTTTAGCCAATTCAATAGCTTCATTTATGGCTACTCGGGGCGGGACTTCTTTTCGATTAGCAAATAAAAGTTCATAAAGACCCAAACGCAGGACATTTCTGTCTACTATTGGAAGTTGACTGACTGGCCACTCCGGGGCTGATTTAGCGATTATCTTATCCAACTCGTCAATTTTCTCTTTTACTCCCTCGGCAAGTTTTAAAGTAAACTCTTTTTCGCCAAAACCGGGCGCGAACTCTTCCAAGTTTTGCTCTACAGATTTTTTTAAATCAATAGAACGATCATAAAAATCCCACTCGTACAAGGACTGAAGCACTACAGCTCTACCAAGTTGTCTTGCTGCCATTAGCGAGATTTTTTAGACGGATAATAACCGCAATGCTTGCAAATTCTATGAGGCAAAACGGGCGCTTTGCATTGCCCACAGGCAGAAAGATTAATCGGTTTCTTAGCCAAGTGGCTTCGCCTTCTCCCTACCTTCGATTTAGTATGATGTTTTACTGGTACGCCACCCATAGTTTCCAATAGTATATAATGGCGAATGGTAAATGGCAAATGAAAAGTTGAAAAATCAAAATGGAAAATGACAATTCAAAGTTATAAAATTTTAACATTTTGAACTGTCATTTTGATTTTTGATATTTACATTTTAAATTATTTTATGTTTCACCTTAAAGCTTTTCCTATGCACATCAGAATAACCATGCTTCCTTATTGCTTTAATGTGAGATTTTGTCCCGTACCCTTTATGAGTATCAAATCCGTAGCGAGGGTAAAATTCGTGCAACTTTATCATATATCTATCCCGAGTCACCTTGGCTACAATGGAAGCCAGCTTAATGGCATTAATTTTTTCATCTCCTTTAATGAATGTTTTAGGGTTTAGCCGATAGCCACTAGCCATTAGGGTTTGTGTATTTAAATACAAACCACTGTCTAAAAATATTTTCATGTCCCTATTGGCTAATTTCCTAGTGGCTAATAATCTCGCAAGGGCACGAGTTGCCGCGAGATTGGCGGCTTTTGAAATATTTATAGAATCAATTTTCTTAGGATAAACTCTCGAGACGTCATATAAAATCAACGACCTTTCTTTAACGTATTCGAACCAAAGTTCTCTTGATTTGGGTGATAATTTTTTAGAGTCTCTTAATTTTATTTTATGAGCCCGAGACCGAAGGAGAGATTTGAAATGCCGCGGTAGGGCTACGACAGCGACTACTACCGGACCCGCCAAGGCGCCCCGCCCAACTTCGTCAATGCCTATAATGTACATTAGATAATTTTAAAGTGTAAATATCAAAAATCAAAATGACAGTTCAAAATGTTAAAATTTTATAATTTTAATTTGTCATTTTTCACTTTGATTTTTACATTTTACATTAACTATGATTGGAAACTATAGTCCAACTTATATATAATGTCGGCAAATATGTCCAAATTCGTTCATCTTCATACCCACAGCCATTATTCTCTCTTGGACGGGCTCTCGAAAGTTGAAGCCTTAGTGAAAAAAGCTAAGGAATTCGGCATGGAAGCTTTAGCTATTACGGATCACGGCAATATGCACTGCGCAGTCGAATTTTATAAAAAAGCTAAGGAGGCAGGTATAAAGCCCATAATCGGGGTTGAAGTTTACATGGCTAAGGGTTCCAGACTCTCTAAGATCTCGAATGTGGACAACATGAGGTACCACTTAACGCTCTTAGCCAAAAACGAGGTCGGCTATAGAAATCTCTGCAAACTCGTAACGGCCTCTCATCTTGAAGGTTTTTACTACAAACCGCGAATAGACAGAGAAATTTTAGAAAAGTATCACGACGGCCTTATCTGTCTTTCGGGCTGTTTTTCCGGAGAAATAGCCAAGCTTTTAAGAAACGGGCGGGTGGAAGAGGCCGAAGATGTTGCTATTTATTATAAGAAGATTTTTCACGAAGATTATTATCTTGAGATACAACCGCATTCGCCTGAAATTAACGACAAAATTATAGAACTGTCTAGAAAATTAGGACTTCCGCTCGTCGCCACGCAAGATTCTCACTACACACTGCCGGAAGATAAACCGATACACGAAGTGCTGCTTGCCGTGCAAACAAATAACCGCTTGGACGGAGAAGATAGATTTACTTTTCACGATTTTAATGTCTCTTTTAAAAGCCAGGAAGAAATGGCTAACGATTTTAAGCACTTGCCAGAAGCGATAGAAAATACGGTTAAAATAGCGGCGAAGTGTAATTTTGAGTTCAAGCTTGGCCAGACGTTTCTCCCTAAATATGAAGTGCCGGACGGCAAGAACGCAAATTCATACTTAAGAGAATTAGTACAAGAAAGATTGCTTAAAAGATTCTCTTCACCAACGGATGAGATTAAGGAGAGGTTGGAATATGAACTAGGCGTTATCGAAAAAACAGGCTTCGCGGATTACTTTTTAATTGTTCAGGATTTTATAAATTGGGCGAAAAGTCACGGGATAGTCGTGGGACCGGGCCGCGGCTCTGCCGCCGGAAGCTTGGTTTCTTACGTGTTAGGAATAACCGACGTAGACCCACTGAAATACAATCTCCTTTTTGAAAGATTTTTGAACCCGGAGAGGATTTCTATGCCTGATATCGATATAGACTTTGCCGACCGCAGACGTGATGAAGTCTTGGGTTATATAAAAGACAAATATGGCGAGGATAGGGTTGCTCAAATAATCACTTTCGGAACAATGGCAGCTCGTGCCGCAGTAAGAGACGCAGGTCGAGCTTTGGGCCTCTCTTATTCCTTTTGTGATGAAATAGCGCGTCTTATTCCTTTTCATGTATCCACCGAGAAGACCGCCAATCTACCAAAAGATTTAGAATCCGTTCCAGAACTAAAAGAAAAATACGAGCATGACGCTGGGGCAAAGAAACTCCTTGACATTGCTATGAAACTCGAGGGAGTAGCCAGGCACGCCTCCGTTCACGCTTGCGGCGTAGTAATATCGCCGCAGCCGCTTGTCGAATACATGCCTCTACAACGCTCACCGCAAGACGAAAAAGCAGTCATAACTCAATTAGAAATGCATAGTGTGGAAGATCTGGGGCTCTTGAAAATAGATCTTCTGGGACTTAAGAATCTTACGATTATTGAAGAAACAGTCCGCCTGATAAGAGAGACGCGAGGAATAGATATAAAAATATCCGATATTCCTCTTCAAGATAAAGAAACTTTTGAACTCTTGCAGACTGCCGAGACAACCGGAGTATTCCAGTTTGAGTGTCTATCCGGCGATACTCTCGTTTCTAATACCACGCTTAAAAAATTATACGAAAAGAGAGATAAAAATAAGCTGGAATCCGTGTATGTGGATGAAGGAAAAATTCATAAAAACAGGATCTTGAATGTTGTTAAAAGTGGGGTTAAGGACGTTTACGCGCTCATAGCCGAAAATGGCTGGTACATAAAAGCCACAAAAGATCACAATTTTTTGACAGATAACGGCTGGAAAAGGCTGATAGATCTAAAACCCGGAGATAAGGTTCTCTTAAAAAACAAGGCGCGGCATTTGCTTTACAACCTCTGTGAAACGTGCGGGAAACAAATTAGCGGACAAAAAGAGGGAAAAAGCAGGTTTTGTTATGAGTGTTCGGCCCGATTTTACAGCAACCCAAGCAAGCAAATATCTCGTACATATATGAAGGCGGCAAGAACCAAATTTTTCGAGAACGGAGGTGAAGTTTGGAATAAAGGAGTTAATGTTCAAAATAATGAGGTTTGGCGTGAAACCGCCAAAAAAATATCCGTGGCCTTAACGGGGATTTCTCTCGAAGCGCGTTACGGGAGAGAAAAATCGGAGCAAATCAAAAAACGCTCCTCACAAAGATTCAGCGGTTCAGGAAATCCCATGTTCGGCAAACCATCTCCTCACCGCAAAGGCGGCGTGCGAAACGACCTGCAACATTATGTCCGCTCCAACTGGGAAGCGGACTTTGCGCGCATTCTAAATCTCTACGGCGTTGAATACGAATACGAACCGAAAATGTTTGTCTTGAGAAATTCGCGGGGCGGAATCATCCACTATACGCCCGATTTTTACGTGAAGTCCACCAATACATTCTACGAAATAAAAGGTTGGATGCACGATTTGGACCAGGAAAAGATAAATCTGTTCCAGGAACAATATCCTCAATATAACTTTGTTTTAATCAATAAAACAAAGTTCGCAGAGCTAGCCTTGCGGTATAAGAATTTAGTTCGCTGGGAGTGTCCCAGAATTCCCGAACGAAGTTTCAAGTTTTTAGAAGTTAAAGAAATAAAATACGCAGGCAAAGAGGAAACGTATGATATTGCTATGGAAGCTCCAGGCAATAACTTCGTCGCGAATGGCTTTGTGGTTCACAATTCGAGCGGCATGAGACGCTATATGAAAGATTTAAAACCCACCGAGCTTGAAGATTTAGTGGCGCTGGTCGCGCTTTTCCGCCCGGGCCCCATGGAACTTATCCCCTCTTTTATCTCGAGAAAATTCGGCAGAGAAAAAATAGAATATCTCCATCCGAAGCTTGAGCCGATACTTAAAAATACTTACGGCGTAGGCGTCTATCAGGAACAGATGATGAGAATCGCGAGAGATTTAGCCGGCTTCACCTTGCCGGAAGCCGACACCTTGAGAAAAGCTATCGGCAAAAAAATAAAATCTTTACTTGACGCCCAAAAAGGAAAATTAATCAACGGCATGATAAAAAATGGCATAGATAAAAAAGTGGCGGAAAAAATATGGGAGCTTTTCCCGCCGTTCGCGAGATACGGATTTAACCGCTGTTTAAGCGGTGATACTATTATTGTGAATCCAGAAAACGGCAAAATTATTTCTTTGGAAAATCTTTATAAAAAACGGGATAAAAAATTTAAAATTTTTTCCTTAGAAAGTAATTTAAAAATTCAACCCCGTCCTATTATAGAAGTATTTTATAACGGCAAAAAGCCGGTCTTGGAAGTTACCACTCGGAGTGGCCGCAAAATAAAAGCCACTGCTAATCATCCTTTTCTAACTCCTCAAGGTTGGCAAGAACTAGAAAATATAAAAAAAGGCGCAAAAATTGCCACCCCTAGAATAATTCTCGAACCATTAAATCAAATCTCTATTGAAAATCACAAATTAGGATTACTCGGCTATCTTTTAGCCGAAGGAAACTTCTGCCATCCTCATAGTTTCTATTTCTATTCAAAAAGTAAAGAGGAAATAAATGACTATGTGAGTTTTCTTGAAAGTTTTGAAAATACCATTGGCACAATAGATAAAAATAAGCCCACTGTTGCTGTTTACGCCAAACGGAAAAATCTAAAAAGAGAAACAGAAGCTGTTTTTTGGATTGAATCTCTCGGTTTAAAACATAAAAAAGCGACAGAAAAATTCTTCCCTGATTTTGTCTATCAGCTTCCAAACAATAATTTGGCATTGCTTCTTGGCAAAATGTTTCAGGGAGATGGTTGCATTAACTTTAAAAGAAAATGTCCCCAGATTTTTTACGCAACTTCTTCAGTTAACATCGCTTACGGATTTCAACATTTTCTACTGCGTTTCGGTATTCTCTCGTCAGTTCATAAAAAGAAATTCAAATATCGTGGAGGTATAAGAATCGGTTACACCATAACCATTAACCGTTATGATAATATCCAGAAGTTTATTGAAACATTCGGAAAACATTTTGTAGGCAAAAAAGATTTGATAGCAAGAAAAATTCTTCAATCCCATCCCATTATTAACAAAGAATTGCCTACTTGGTCGGCTCGTGGCAGTTATGATATAATTCCAGTTAATCTTGTCAGAAACCAAATAAGAGAGGTTGTTTATAATAATGGGCTATCTTTACAAAAATTAGCCTCTCAAATGAATATCTCCACACGACTCTTCTTTAAAGACGATAGAAAGATTGGTTATCTTAGAGAAACTATTAATTTGATTGCACGAAAGTTTAACGACCAATCACTTTTTTCTTTGGCTGAATCTGACATTTATTGGGATGAAATTAAAAAAATTGAAAAAGCGGGAACCGAAAAAACCTATGACCTTTCCATAGATGAAACACATAATTTTATTGCTAATGATATTATTGTCCACAATTCCCACGCGGTCTGTTACGCATTAATCGGCTACCAAACGGCTTATCTTAAGGCAAACTATCCGGTAGAGTCTATGACAGCGCTTTTGAATAACTCCGCTAATGATGTCGAAAGAATTTCATTATTAATAAACGAAGCTCGACGCACGGGCATCGCGGTTTTGCCGCCGGACGTGAACAAGAGCGTCGCCGAGTTCGTGCCGGAAGGACAAAACATCCGTTTCGGGATACTTGCCATAAAAAACATCGGCACGCACATCACCGAAGTTATAGTTGACGAAAGAATGAGAGGCGGACCTTTCACGAGTATTTCCGATTTTGTCGGCAGAATCCATGACCGCGACCTCAATAAGAAATCTCTTGAGGCGCTCGTGAAAAGCGGCGCCTTAGATTCGTTAGGCGTTGAAAGAATGGCAGCCTTAAAAAACATTGATGATATTTTGAGAATCGTGAGCGGCGTCAAAAAACAGAATGGCGCGAACCAAGCTAACCTCTTCGGGAATTTCGCCCACCCTGAAATCAGACTGCAAAAAACCGACCCGGCTTCAAAACTAGAACGGCTTTCTTGGGAAAAAGAACTTCTTGGCCTTTACGTAACCGATCATCCGTTAAAAGATTTTTTGGAAAAAGTGGAATCAAACGGCAAAAGACTTCCGCAGATAAAAGAAGCTTATAAAATGGCGAACGAAGGCAAAAACATCAGAATTTATGGCATCATATCTAAAATCCAGCGCAAATCTACCAGAAACGGCAGCCCTATGATTTTTGCAAAAATCGAGGATTTGACGGATAATATAGAAGTCCTTATATTTGACGATGTCTTGAAAAAGAATCCGCTTATATGGGAGGAAGGAAATATCCTCGAACTTGCAGGACGAATTTCTAGAAAAAACGGCGAACCAAAAATTATATGCAACGAAGCGAAAAAATTAGCTCTATAGACGGAAAACGCCACTCCTTGGCGCATCTTTTAGCGGCGGCGGTACTTAAAAAGTTTCCCGGCGCCAAACTTGGAATAGGTCCGACGATAGAAAACGGATTTTATTATGATTTCCTTCTGCCCAGGACACTCACGCCCGATGATTTAAAAGAATTCGAGGCGACAATGCGAAAATTAATAAATTTAAAATTGAATTTCGCCGGCAAAAAAGTTACCGCAGCCGGGGCGAAAAAGATTTTTAAGGGACAATTTTTGAAACTTGATCTTGTCAAAGAATTTGTGAAAGATAAGAAACCACTCACGGTATACGAAACAGCCGACAAGGAAACAGGGAAAGTCTATTTTCTAGATCTCTGCCGCGGAGGTCACGTAAAGAATACGAGGGAATTAAACGCAGATGCTTTCAAGCTTACGAAAATTGCGGGGGCTTACTGGCGCGGAGATGAAAAAAATCCGCAACTTCAAAGAATCTATGGCATAGCTTTCGAAACTAAAAAGGAACTGCAAGACCACTTTACAATGCTTCGTATGGCGGAACGGTGCGACCACCGCTACCTCAGTGAAAAATTAGAGTTTTTTATGATTAATGAAGAGATCGGACGAGGGCTTCCTCTCTGGCTGCCTAAGGGTTATACAGTGCGAAGAATATTAGAGGACTATATATATAAACTGGAAAGGAATGGCGGATACTTGCACGTCCTTACACCCCATCTTGCCAAAGAAGACCTCTATAAAAAATCAGGGCATTTAGCCCACTATCGGGAAGATATGTATGCGCCCATTGAAATAGAAGGAATGCGCTACTATTTGAAACCGATGAATTGTCCGCATCACCACAGCATCTACAAACACCACAAAAGAAGCTACCGAGAATTGCCATTAAGACTCGCGGAATTTGGCACCGTTTACAGGTATGAAAGATCAGGCACTTTATCCGGACTCATCAGAGTCCGCGGCTTTACTCAAAATGACGCTCACATCTATACAGATGAGGAACGTCTTCCAGAAGAAATTGTAAACGTCCTTAAACTTCACAAAAAGGTGTATGACGATATGGGTATTCTCGATTATTGGTATCGCCTATCGCTTCCCGACTTCAAAAACAAAGAAAAGTTCGGAGATATTAAAAATAAAAAGATGTGGCAGAAGGGTTCTCTCGTGCTGCGTAAAGCACTCAAAGAAACAGGACATAAGTTTGTGGAAGCAGTTGGTGAGGCAACCTTCTACGGCCCTAAAATAGATATCCAGATAAAAGACATCTATGGCAAAGAAGACTCTATCGCCACGGTTCAAGTTGATTATTATTCCGCCTCTAAATTTAATTTATCTTATGTAAATAAGAGTGGAAAGGAAAAGCCTGTCATTATTGTCCACCGCGCTATTTTTGGGTCCTTCGACAGGTTCTTTGCTCTTCTTATCGAGAAAACTTGCGGCAACTTGCCGTTGTGGCTCGCACCGGTTCAAGTAAAAGTCTTGGCAGTTAGTGATAAACAAAAAAGTTACGCGGAAAAAATATATAAGAATCTTGTTGACTCCGGCATCCGAGCGGAAATTGCTCCGAGCGATGAAACATTGGGCAAGAGAATACGCGAAGCGGAAATGCAACGAGTCCCCTACATAGCAGTCGTTGGAGATGAAGAAATGAAGAAAGGTACCGTGAATCTTCGCATCCGCGGACAAGGTACGGGCGGTGAACATTTGAGTCAAGATTTTATAGAAGACATAAAACAGCAAGTCAAAAAATTTATTCATTAGATTAATCAGTATACTAAGATACTGATCAGTATTTTAGTATACTAAATCGTGCGATGGTAAAAAGGCCTAAAATTGTCGTTATTATTGGCCCTACATCGAGTGGCAAGAGTGATTTAGCCGTGAGAATCGCCAAACGTTTTAAGGGCGAGGTGATTTCAGCAGACTCGAGGCAAGTTTACAAATGGATGGATATCGGCACTGGCAAAGTTACCAAAAAAGAAATGAAAGGCGTCCCCCACCACCTCCTAGATGTTGTATCGCCTAAAGAAACCTTTACGGTAGCAAGATATAAGAAGTTGGCTGAAAAGGCCATTCAAGAAATTACCGCTAAAAACAAACTGCCTATAATTTGCGGTGGCACAGGATTTTACGTTGATTCCCTGCTTTATAACTGGAAAATACCAATGGTGCCGCCTCAATTAGAGCTAAGAAAGAGTTTAACTAAAAAATCCGCCGCAGAACTATTTAAAATGCTATCCGGTCTTGATCCGGAAAGAGCCAAAACTATTGATATACAAAACAAGATAAGGTTGGTAAGAGCTTTAGAAATTGTGATGACGACGGGTTCACCCACGCCGAAATTCCAGCTTTTCGACAATAAAAACTCCGATTACGATTTCTTAAAAATAGGCATAAAGACGCCCGAAGAAGAATTAAAGAAAAGGATTAATAAGCGGTTGATGAAACGACTAAAGCAAGGAATGATAAAAGAAGTAGAAAGATTGCATAAACAAGGAGTAAGTTGGGAAAGATTAGACAGTTTCGGTCTTGAATATAGGTATATTAGTAGATATCTGCAAGGTCTTATTAATTATAAAAAATTGGTAGAAACCGTAGAAAAAGAAAACCGGCGTTATGCTAAGCGCCAGATGACCTGGTTTAAAAGAGATAAGAATACTATTTGGATAGATGGGCCTCAAAAAGCTTTTTCAATTGTTCGGGGTTTCCTCGGCCGCGGAGTTCGGCCATAGCTTTGCCGATTAAAAACTGTAAGGCGCTGTCTTTCCCATTTTTGTAATCTTTAATAGCTTTAGTATTAACTTCAATTATTTTAAGCACAACAGATTTTAATTCCTCAACGTCAGTAACTTGAATCAGATTTTCCTCTTTAACAATGCTGTGCGGATCAAGCCCAGTAGCCCACATTTTAGCCAAAACGTTCTTGGCGCTGCGGCTATTTAATGTGCCTTCTTCAAGAAGATCTATAAGATGAGCAAAATCTATCGGTTCCACTTTCGACTCTTTAATGTTTATGCCGTGAGTATTAGCTATACCCAAAAGATCGCTTGTAAGATAGTTGAATATGAGCTGCGGCGTAGCCTTTTCCGCCTCTGAAACAGATTCTTCGTAAAACTCGGCCACGCTCCTATCGGCAACTAAAACATCTACTTGATCAATGGTTAAGCTATATTCTTTCATAAATCTTTTTCTTTTAGCGCCCGGCAACTCCGGCAATTCCACGCGCAATCTTTCTATAAGGTCTGCGTTCACCTCAAGCGGCGGCAAATCCGGCTCCGGCATATACCTGTAATCATGCGCGTTTTCTTTAATCCTTTGAATATAAGTTTCGGCTGTAGTGGTGTTCCAACCAGCTGTAGCCTGTACTATTTTTATTCCTTCGCCTAGGGATTCTATTTGACGCTTAATCTCATATCCAACTGCCCCTTTAATAGATTGAAAAGAATTGAGATTTTTTATTTCAACTTTTGTGCCCAAATCAGAACCCTTAGAAACCGATATATTAGCCTCAACTCTCATCTGTCCTTTTTCCATATCAGCATCGGATATGCCCAGATAGCGGAGAGTTAATTGAAGTTCTTTAGCAAAAGTCAAAGCCTCATCAGCAGATTTAATATCAGGCTCGGTAACAAGCTCCATAAGCGGTATACCTGCGCGGTTGAAATCAACCAAAGAAGAATCTTTAGAACCGTGCTGGAGACGACCAGTATCCTCCTCAAGATGTATGCGAGTCAAACGCACTCCGTTTAAGCTTCCACCAGATACCAACGGTTCATCGTACTGCGATATTTGATACCCCTTGGGCAAATCCGGATAGAAATAATTCTTCCTGTCAAATTTGGAGTGAGCAGGTATTTCCCCGCCCAAGGCCAGTCCTAATTTAATAACGGATTCGACCGCTTTTTTATTGATTGTAGGAAGGACACCGGGATGAGCTAGACAAATTGGACAAACGTTAACATTAGGACGTTTTTCGTCGGGGTCATTAAGACAGTCACAGAACATTTTTGACTTGGTTTTAAGTTCTGCATGAATCTCCAAGCCAATAGTAGGTTTATATTCCATACAACTAAAATTATCTTAGCTCTTTAGAACTTCTTTAACAATCTGCCAGATTTTTTCGTGAACTTCTTTCTCGCTTAATTCTCTTTCTTCTTCAAAACATTTCACCACTTTAAAGTCGTCCGGATAGTGTTTCGAGGCCCACAAATAAGCGAGTTGCGCCTTTTTTAAGTGTTCCAAATTAACTTCGTGCCCGTCCATTTCGCGGCCCCGCGAGGTTATCCTTGAGTGAGCAACCTCGGGCGGCAACCAAAGGACGATACTAAAAATCGGCTTAGGGATTTGCAGTAAGTTGTATTCAAAATTGAGAAGCCAATCTGCGTACTTTGCTCTTTCTTCATTATCAATCTTTCCGCCCTGGTGGCCTATATTAGACCCCGTATAGCGATCCAAAATTACCATAAATCCATCATTCAACCACTTCTTTATTTCAAAACTCGCATCATATCTATCAACCGAATAAAAAACCGAAGCTTGATAAGGATCAAGTTTGCCCGAATCTCCATAAGGGCCGTCTAGCTCCAGATATTTATCAACGAAATAGGCGGACTTTTCTCCGTGGCGCGGGAAAGAAGCCGTTTTATATTTTATGCCTTCGGTTTCTAATCTTTCTTGAAACAGTTTAAGCTGGGTGTCCTTCCCGACACCATCGATTCCTTCGAACGCGATGAGTCTCCCAGTCATTGAATTACGCACACATAATTACCCTATTATCTCAATCCCCATTGATCGGGCGGTCCCAGTAATAATTTTTTCGGCGGCCTCGACGTCGTAGGCGTTCAAGTCCGCCATCTTGCGTTCGGCTATCTTTCTTAAATCCTCTTTAGTCACTTTGCCTACTTTGCTTTTATTAGGAGTTCCCGATCCTTTATCAATACCAGCCGCCTTGCGTAATAGGTCGGAGGCGGGCGGAGTTTTTAGCTTGAAAGTGAAACTTCTGTCCTCATAAATTGTTATCAGAGCAGGAATAATGTCACTCCCCATCTCTTTGGTAGCGTCGTTAAATTGTTTACAGAACTCCTGAATATTTACTCCATGCTGACCCAAAGCGGGACCGATAGGCGGTGCGGGGTTTGCTACAGCGGCTTGGATTTGAAGTTTTATAGTTGTTTTGATTTTCTTAACTGCCATTATTTTAGTATGCAATCCGTTCGACGTGGCTCAAGATTGTAATGAGCTAGTCGAAGTACAATATATAGTATTTAGTATATAGCAATTGGTCAAGTGTTTGCCCAGTTAGAGACACGCTCCGGCCGGGAGCGGCAGATACCCAAAAGCATCTCATCTCTAACGAGGTTTACGTCTTCCTGATCTGCAAGGAATCTAATTCAACCGCCGTATCTCTCCCAAAAACCGGAACAAGAACTTTAACTCTACCTCTATCCTCGTCTACTTCTGCAATTTTTCCGTCATAATCCTTAAATGGACCATCGGTTATCCTAACAGTCTCGCCTATCCTAAAATCCACTTTAAATTTCGGCTCTTCTCCGCTCATCCTTGCCTTTAATGACTCGACCTCTTCGTAAGATAACGGCGTTGGGTTGGTACTGTCGGATCCGACAAAGCCCGTAACCCGGGGAGTATTTCTCACAACATACCATGAATCCGGTTCCATAATCATCTCCACCAAAACGTAGCCCGGATAAATTTTTTCCTCCATGGTAATTCGCTTGCCGCTTTTAATTTTAATTTTCTTTTCCTTAGGGACTATAATGTTAAAAATCTTGTCGGTCATTGCCAGGGATTCAACTCGCTGACGCAAATAACGCGCTACCGCGTCTTCGTAACCGGCATACGTGTGAACCGCATACCAGCGCCTCAAATCAGATCTTTCCTCCTTAAGAGCCCTAGTCATGTTTAAGAAATTATTCTCTTCAGTAATGAAAGAAAAATAAAATCAGCGCCGCCTAAAAATACAGCTACCGCCACCGATATGGCGACAACTATAAATACCATTCTAAAGGCTTCTTTTCTTGTGGGCCAATTGATGCGTTTGAATTCTCCGCGTGACTCTGATAAAAACAGCTTAATTTTCCCTATCATTTTACTGGTGTAAGATTAGCCAAAATTTGCCTAAAAATCAAGGTTGGCCACTTGATGTCCTTTACTCATAATGAAATGTTTGCGAGGCATGACTTCAGAACCCATAAGTATATCGAAGAGCCTGTCCGCTTCTCTCCCATCTTCAATCGTAATCTGTTTTAAGATTCTCGTTTTAGGATCCATGGTGGTTTCCCAAAGTTGTCCAGGGTTCATTTCTCCCAAACCCTTATAACGCTGCACATTAAGAGAAGCAGATTTAAACTCTTTAACCGCTTTCTCTTTCTGGGCATCATCATAAGCGTATTTAAAAGCTTTACCGCTCTGTAAACGATACAACGGCGGCGTAGCGATATAGAGATACCCGTCTTCTATAATTTTAGGAAAATGCCGGTAAAAAAGACTTAAAAGCAAAGTGCGAATGTGGGCGCCGTCAACGTCAGCATCGGTCATTATAATGATCTTATGGTATCTTAATTTACTAATATCGAATTCTTCCGCAATAGCGGTCCCTAAAGCGATAACCAAAGATCTGATTTCTTTATTGGCCAATATCTTATCAACCCGTGATTTTTCCACATTAAGAATCTTTCCTCTCAAGGGAAGGATAGCCTGAAACTTTCTATCTCTACCTTGCTTAGCGCTGCCGCCGGCAGAATCACCCTCTACAATAAAAAGCTCTCCTTCTTCGGCACTTTTTGTCTGGCAGTCGGCTAATTTACCCGGCAGAGCCAGCCCGTCAAGCGCTCCTCTTCTTAGTATTGTATCTTTAGCCGCTTTGGCGGCAGCTCTCGCTTTAGCCGCAAGAAGCGTCTTACCCACCATAGCTCGGGCATCGTTAGGGTGAGTCTCCAAAAAGATTTTCAAAGATTCACCAACTACAGTTTCAACGGCAGTTCTGGCCTCGGTATTACCTAAACGTGCCTTGGTCTGACCTTCAAATTGAGGTTCACGGAGTTTAACTGACACTATGGTTGTAAGGCCTTCCCTTACGTCATCCCCCGTCAAATTACCATCTTTCTCTTTAATAAATCCTTCCGTACGCGCGTAGTCATTCAACACCCTCGTTAAAGCGGACCTGAAACCTGTTGAATGCATACCTCCATCAGTAGTATGAATATTATTGGCAAAAGATAATTCTTCAGTTTCTATACCCTCGTTATAGGCAAAGGATGCTTCCACTCCCACGCCTCTATGTTCTTTTTCAACATAGAAAATATTTTCATGAACCAATCTTTCTCCATCTTCGTTTAGATAATCAAGAAAAGATTTTATACCGCCATCGAACTTGAAAGCATAGTAATAAGGAATATCTTCCCGCTCATCCAAGAAAACAATCCTTATGCCTTTAGTGAGATAGGCTTGTTCTCGCAGGTGATCCAAAATGCGGCGCCTCTCGAATTCTATCTTCGGAAAAACTAAAGGATCGGGAGAGAAAGTAACTTTAGTTCCAGTTGCGCCGCACTTTCCCGCTTCTTTTACTTTTTGTTTTGGTTTACCTCTTTCGTATTCCTGTATATATAATTTGCCGTCACGGCAAACTTCCACTTTAAGCTCTTGAGAAAGAGCATTAACCACGGAAACGCCCACGCCGTGAAGGCCTCCTGAAACTTTATACGATTCTCCTCCAAATTTACCACCGGCATGAAGTGTTGTCATAACGGTTTCCAAAGCCGATTTTTTGGTCTGCTTGTGCATCTCCACCGGTATGCCGCGGCCGTTGTCTAAAACGCTTACCACATTGCCTTTAAGCAATCTTACTTCTATATCGGTCGCAAAACCGGCCATCGCTTCGTCGATGGAGTTATCAACTACTTCCCAGATAAGGTGAAGCAAACCGGCGGTGTCGGTAGTACCGATGTACATACCGGGTCTCTTCCTCACCGGTTCCAGCCCCTCTAATACGTATATATCGGCAGCCGTATATGAACCTTCTTTTTTCTCCTTTTTAACCATTAATTAAAGTTATAAAACTAAAATGCCGACACTCACGGCACTATGATTATACGACTAATAGAGTATAAAAACAAGTCTAAAACTTGACTAAAATAGGCTTAAAAACGGAGCAAAGTTAACGTATAACCGCTTTTAAAGAATTTGTAAGGGCGCGGCTAACTTTCGCAAACTCGGTATCAACTTCACCATCCCTTAGAGTCTTCTCACCCGAACGAAAAACTATTCTAAAAGTTAAACTTTTCTTTTTGGGATCACCGCCAAATTTTTCAAAGTAGTCAATTAGGTCGACATCTTCTACATCTTTCAAAGACAAATTATCAATTACCTCCATCACCTCGCCCACTCTCACCTCCGTTGGCACAACAATGGAAATATCTCTCATGACGGCGGGATACTTGGGCAGCGGGTGGTACTCATTTTCCCCGAGGGTAAGTTTAACAAGATTATCTAAATTGATTTCAGCTACAGCTTCGCCTTTGTGAACAACTTCTATGGAACCGAAAATGTCATGGTCTGATTCTATAAGTAAATGATTCTTGCCATCGGGTCTCATCAAAATTTCCACCAACCCTACGCCTTCAAGTAAGTGACTTAAGACGCCCTTGAGATGAAGAAGAGCGTCCTCTTCTTTAAGCGCTATTCCTAAATGCAAACTTTCGCCTTTGGTACTCCAAACTCTACTCACTTCAAAAATCCTTATATTTCCGAAATCCTTGGAATTGGCTCTCAAATTCCCTTTAAGAACTAGAGACAAACTTATTCTTAAGTACTTCTTATCCTGTGAAATGGGATTCTCCAACTCCAAAGAGTCTTTATCCTTTTGGCCTACGAACGAATAATTATAAACCTCGCTAAACCCGAAGCCGACAAGAATTTTCCTTATTTTATTCTTAAGCACGACATCGTCCTGAACTTCTGCCGGATGCAAACCGACTACAGGAGGCAGTGACTTAAGTTCGTTCAATCCGCAAAGCCTTACAACCTCTTCGGCCAAATCCTCAAAAATGTTGATGTCATCACGCAAGACGGACGGTTCGACGAGAAAAGAATTGGTCTTTTTAGAATCGCGAATAATAAATCCTAATCTTTTTAGATAAGTAATGGCAGACTTTTTATCCAGATTGAGACCTATAAATTTATTGAATTTATCTACATCAAATTCTATAACCTTTTTCCCCGGAAGTTTTGCGGAAACGTCCATCGAATCTAAAAGTTTAGCCCCTAAAATATTTCTCAAAAGAATCGTAGCCCTATCTATACCTACAATTGCCAAGCGCGGATTCAAACCGTGAGAAAATCTTAAAGAAGCATCTGTCACAAGCGGTAACTTCTTCATTGTTTTATAGATGCTTACCTGGTCAAAATTAGCCGCTTCTACAATAATTCGTTTGGTATTCTTATAAACTTCGGCTCTCTTGCCGCCTTTTACGCCGGCGATGGCGAGCGGTCCTTTATTATCAGCGATAACGATATCCTTTTCATCCAAATGATACTTAACGCCGTCTAAAGAAGTTACTTCTTCCTTGTTTTTGGCATTCCTTACAATAATTCCTTTTTCGATTTCATTCGCATCAAAAGCGTGGAGCGGTTGACCGGTTTCAAGCATTACGTAATTCATAATGTCCACCACTCCGTTTATGGGGCGCAGGCCGCAAGAATCAAGTATCTTCTTCATCCACTGCGGCGAACTGCCAACTTTTTTTAATTCAAATAATCTACCTGCGTAGCGAGGGCATAATTTCTTATCCAAGACTTTGATTTTTAATAGACCTTTATCTTCGGGAAAATTAACAATTCTTTTATCTTCTATTTTAGTCTTTAGATTAAAAATAGCTGCTGCCTCTCTGGCTATCCCCCAGTGAGAAGCGGCATCCGAATATCTGTTTGGAGACAACTTTACCTCAAAAGCATCTCCAGGCAGCGGTTCGGTCTCAAAGGCCTTCATATTTAGGCCATCAATAAGTTTGGCTTTGGCGGGCGCTTGAGGAACTAATTTTTTGATGAAAGCGTAAGAGAATTTCATGGTTAGAACTGATTGATAAATTTCAAATCGCCCGTATAAAACATCCTGATATCAGGAATTTTGTATTTAATCATAGCCAGACGTTCTATGCCTACTCCAAAAGCAAATCCTTGCAGGTCGCGCGGATTCAAGTGCGCCGCCTCAAAAACTCGCGGATGAACCATACCTGCGCCCATTACCTCCAGCCACTCTCCCCTGCCCTTAGTAGCGAATTTAATGTCAACTTCAACAGCAGGCTCGACAAATGGGAAATATGAAGGCCTGAAACGGAACTCAATTTTCTCTTTAAACAACCTCTTAAAAAAGGCTTCTATGACGAACTTGAAATTAGCCAGAGAAATATTCTCGCCAACCATAAGCCCTTCAAGCTGGTAAAAGTTGATTTCATGAGAAGCATCGGTGGCTTCGTATCTGAACACCCTACCCGGCACTATTATCTGGAACGGCGGCTTATGCGTTTCCATATAACGGATTTGCATCGGAGAGGTATGAGTGCGCATTAGTAATTTTGATTTTTGATTTTTGATTTTTGATTTTATCCAAAATGTATCCCACATATCTCTTGCGGGATGCGATGGTGGAATATTCAAAGCGTCAAAGTTGTAGTATTCGCTTTCGAGTTCCGGTCCCTCCACAATGGAGAAATTCAAGGAAGTAAATATCTCTTTTATCTCGTCCTCTATCTTGGTCAAAGGATGTAAATGGCCAACGGCTACCTTTTTGCCAGGCCTTGTTATATCAATAAACTCATCCTTGCCTTCCGCGCTTAACTCTTTATGCTTAAATTCAACAACCTCTTCTAATTCACGCCTCAACTTGTTTGCCGCCTGCCCCAAGTTCTTTCTCTCGTTTAATGACAAACCCTTAAGAGAACGCAGGATGTCGGTTAGTTCTCCTTTGCGCCCCAAGTATTTCACACGAAAAAATTCAAGTTGTTTTATATCTTCAATACCCTCCGCTTCATCTAAAGCTCGTTTTCTTAGACTTTCAATATCCACACTACGCATATCTCAAATAATACAACTTAAATATAAGATTTCCAAACATCTTAAGGAATTCTATAAAAAGAGAGCCGCCCATTCCCTAAGCTACCGCTCGGTCGCCCAGCGAGCGACTTCGCTGTGGGTCGTCGCTCGCTCCCGCCCCGACTTTCAGTCGAGGCGGACCATGCCCGCTCGCTCCTCGGCACTCGCTACGGGAAAAGGCAATTCTCTTTTTGTGTTAGGAAACTCTGTTTTCTTGTAGCCAACATCTCGGGAGGCAGAGATAGAAATTACCTTGGCGAACGAGGGGGAAGCCGGAACTGCAGGAGCCCCGCCGTCTGGCGGGGCGACTAAATTCCGGAGGGTTCCCCGAAGTGAGCCAAGGATAATTTCTCTATGTCGGAGAGCTGTTGGCGGAGAAAATAGAGTTTTCTATTTTACCGGGATGCATAACCGCGGTTCCGGTAGAGGCGTAGCGGTGCGGCCGCGAGAGGAAGGGAAATATTCTTTGACAAATGCTATGCGAGAAGACTAAAATGCGAGTGCCTATAAAGGTTGATATCGCGGGGTGGAGGAACGGTTACTCGCCCCGAGCCACTAACTCGGGGAGGAGCGGGTTCGAATAATGTATTACATCTATATTCTGAAAAGTTTAACGAAAGACAGGTATTATATCGGACACACAGACGACCTTAAGAGTAGATTAGAAAGACACAACTTCGGGAAAGTCAGGGGAAGCCGAAATTGGAAACCGTGGCAGATAGTTTATAAAGAATCATATTCTTCCAGAGGCGAAGCAATGAAAAGAGAAAGTAAGTTGAAAAGTTGGAAGAATAAGAATATGTTAAATGAGTTGATATCGCGGGGTGGAGGAACGGTTACCTCGGAAGCCTCATAAGCTTCAGGAGCGGGTTCAATTCCCGCCCCCGCAACAAACATTCATAAAGTCTTTCTTCCCCTCAACCCGCTTCGCTCGTCCAGCGACTCGCTCGCTTATTACTCGCCGCTCGCCGGCCGATAACGAAACGGCCGGACCATGCCGAGCGGCTGCGTGGGTTTCGGAGAAAGAAAAACTTTATTCACTATTCTAGTAAACCAACCAACTCCTTTTCGTCTATTATCTTAACTCCCAGTTTTTTAGCCTTATCAAATTTTGAGCCGGGTTCGGCGCCGACTACCACATAGTCGGTTTTTTTGCTTACTGATTCGGAAATATTCCCGCCCAAATCACGAATCTTCTCCTTAATCTTATCTCTAGACATTGACTCTAAACTGCCGGTTAAAACAAAACTTTTACCGCTAAGTTTATTGCTTTTAGTAGTTGTTTTAGAAGTCTCCAGTTCAATGCCGACTTTCTCAAGTTTTTTTAGAAATCTAATGTACTTTTCATTGTGAAACCAATCATAAATACTTTGCGCTACTTTGGGACCAATATCCGGTATTGTTTGTAATTCTTCTAAAGAGATAGATTTATAAAAACTAGCCAGTTCTGAAATAGTTATATTCTTATGTACGCGAAGAGAATCCAGAAATTTCTTAGCTAAAAGATTTGCTGTTTCCTCGCCTATGTGGAATATTCCTAAGCTGTAAATAAATCTAGGCAAAGAAATATTTTTCTTGCGATTAATTTCTTCCACTATATTTTGTGCCGATTTTTCACCGAAACGCGGAAGCGAAGCAATATCGCCTTCTTTTAAAGTGAAAATATCGGCCGCATCGTTTATTAATCCCTCGTCTAGAAATCTATCGATTATTTGAAAACCCAAGCCTCTTATGTCAAAAGCGGATCTTGAAACAAAGTGATCTAAAGACTCTCGTAGTCTCGCCCCGCAATTAGAGTTGGAACAGCGGTAGATAACGCCGTCTTTTATAACCTTAGAATTATCTACCGGACAAAAAATGGGCATTTTAAACTCTTTTTGTTTTCCTGTGCGCAGTTCTTTCAAGACTCCAGTAATCTGTGGAATAACGTCGCCGGCGCGGCTTATAACCACCGTGTCCTCTATTTTTACGCCTAAACGTTTAATCTCGTCATAGTTATGTAAGGTAGCGTGAGTGATAGTTATCCCTCCAACTTCGACTGGCTTTAGATGGGCAACCGGTGTAAGCGCGCCCGTTCTTCCAACTTGAATTTTTATATCTTCAATAATAGTAGTCGCTTCTTTGGGAGAAAATTTATAAGCAATAGCGGCTCGCGGCGCTTTGCCGATAACTCCGGCTTCTTCGAAAATTCTATTGCTGTTCACAACAACCACTATGCCGTCTATTTCATAAGGAAGTTTATCTCTATGTTTTTCCCAGTAATTGCGAAATTCAAAAACTTCTTCTAAAGACCCCAGAAGCTTGTTATTGGGATTGGTTTTAAAGCCAAGCTTATGGAGCGTCAGGTGTTCCTCGTTATGTTTCTCCTCTGAAATCCCAGTTACAACATCATAAGCAAACGAATCCAATTGGCGGTAGAACGTAACCTTGGGATCAAGCTGCCTAATGGAACCGGCTGCAATATTGCGGGGGTTGGCATAAACTTTTTCTCCCTTCTTTTTCTGCTCTTTGTTAATGCGTTCAAATTCTTTCTTGGTTAAGAAAACCTCTCCCCGCACCACAAGCCGTTTTGGAATTTGGTCTTTGCCTGCCTGCCGGCCAGGCAAGGTTTTTGGATTTTCTAACTTTAGCGGTATCGCCTCCACGGTTTTAAGGTTCTCGGTAACATCCTCGCCGGTCACGCCATCTCCTCTGGTTGAACCTTGTATGAGCAAACCGTCCTCATAAATTAATTCAATAGCTAAACCATCAATTTTAAGCTCGGCATAGAACTCTTCTTTTATTTTCTTGCCTAAATAATTCTCCAATCTGTTAGACCAAGACGCCATATCGTCCTCGGAAAAAGCATCGTTAAAAGAAAGCATAGGTGTCTCATGATGAACCTTCACGAACTGCTTTAAGGGTTTCCCGCCAACGCGCTGTGTTGGTGAATCCGGAGTTATCAAGTCCGGATAAGTTTGTTCTAAATCAAAAAGCTCCTTTTTTAAAGAATCTAAAGCTTCATCGGAGATAAGCGACTTATTTAAAACGTGATAAGCGTAGCGGTAACGGTTAACCTCTTTCTTTAGCCGTTCAATTCTTTTTTTAGCATCGTCTTTTGTCATTTTTGCAGAATTGTCTACAGAATCAATCCTGGATACAGCGAACCGACCTGCCATTCGCCCGGTAGCTACTGAATACGTTCGCATTAAGTTTCTCTATAACCAATACACCTGCGTTTGCCCCATTCACTGTGCTGCTCCAATAGAGGCCGTAGCTACCCACAACTCTGAGAGTGGCATCGCTGTAAATCCGGAAGCCGCCTGCGGTTAATTTAAGAGGGCTGGCAAAGGCGCCGTTGTAATCTTGTGAACTCCAGCTGGCGTGTTCATTGTCTAATTCTGTATCAGTCGGTATTCTCCAGCCAGAAGGGCAAGGGTTGTTTGTGCCAGTAACTCCCTGCCATAAATTGTTATTTTGGGGACTCCG
>Ga0210051_1001601_pt1 | contig 22826 bp, 18 predicted proteins | sample CryGey092014_all_FD_185464 | JGI IMG/M metagenome (GOLD analysis project Ga0210051, IMG submission 185464) | Groundwater microbial communities from aquifer - Crystal Geyser CG23_combo_of_CG06-09_8/20/14_all (SPAdes) (version 2) | ecosystem: Environmental > Aquatic > Deep subsurface > Groundwater... | reverse complement strand
CAAAATCATGAATTATGCTTTTGAAGGAGCAAATACTCTTTATTTTTGCTAAAGATACTCTAGCGAACATTATTATATGTATTTTCCACAAGAAAGCAAGCAAAAAGAAGCTTTTTTGGGGCTTTTTTTGATTTCTATGGATGGGGTGGGTATAATTAGTTCATACCCTCCTAAATCCTCCCTACAAAGGAGGACTTCAATCATTTCCCCTCTCCTTCCCGCACTTCTGCGGGACAGGCTCCGGGGAGGTCGGGTGGGATCAAAAAATTTTATTATTTCCCATGTAAAATGGACAAAAAGAAAGAACTTCTCCTCAAAGTCCTCAAAAAGCTCCAACCCTACCGAAACTTGGCTGAAGGACTGATTGCTTTGGTGGATAGCAAGTACATCGACGAAAAAACTATCGATGGGCTTTTGACGATTATCAACCAATCCATTAAAAACGTAAAACAGTCAAAGAACAAGGAAAAGATGGTCAAAGCCGTGGAGATCGTAGAAAAGATCAAGCAAAAAGAGATGAAAGACACAGAAGCTGAAGATGTAGAAAAACTTTTAGAAGGAATTTAGAGAATAGATCATAGATTTTAGATGATAGATGATAGATTAAAAAACAATGCCTAGCGCAGAAATCCTCAAAAAAATAGACATCAACCAGGACTTCAACATCACCCAGAAAGAGTTGAATGATTTTCTCAATAACAAAAATACCAAAGAAGAAGATATCAAGGCCGTGGCGGATGAATTAAACAAAGACAATCAATATCTCCTCGTGATGATAGAGAGTACTTTGAATACTTCGCATGATGATATCGTGAACAAGATAAAGAAGAATCAGGAGCTCAGCAAAACAGATATCCTGATGTTCAAATTGCGACGCTACCTCATCCAAAACAAGAAAAATACTGATCTCTCCAGCAAGGGCAATCGAACGGAAATCTACGCGGACGTGATGAAAATAAATGCGGTGTATAAATCCGTAGCGTTTGAAAAGAAAAAGGCGTGACCGATTGTGAGTAAAAATATGAAGGAGACATGAAACACCTGATTACTCGAATGATTGGAGGATGCGATAGAACATCGCAAGGAAAAGATGGAATTTGTTTCTAAGGTCGGGAGATCCTTGATAGATATCCTGGAAGATAGAAAAAGTAAATTAGCACCAAATACCGGTAAGATTGCCTGAGAATTGCAACTTGCCATCAACACAATTGACAAATTAATCACTAATCCGGAGAATCTGTCGGTGGATAATATATTGTGAGACGTAGTGATCCAGCCAGATGGTACTCCATTTTCCGCAGGGAAAAAATTTGAAACGGTTAAAAATACATTAGTGGATGATATGTTCGCTTCATTTTCTACTGCCACGACCTATGCCAATACATGGGAGGTCGATTATTCCCTTATGGCAAAGTGAGTAAGTAATCGGGAAAAGATCCCGTGAACCAAAGACCTCAATGCATTTGTTCTCTTTATGAAACAGAAATTGTATGGAGAATATGCACTCACTTCTCAGTATAAATGAACAGTTCTCGCAAAAATCAGAGAATATGGATGAGCAGCAACTTCTGAAAAGATATTGTGATATCTCAAAGACGATATCCTCAAAAACAAGGAACTGGGCGATATCTGAGCTATGCGCGCCATTTTTCAGAAAATTCTTGAAGTCCAGAAACCCAAACGAAATCTGATAAAAATGGATAGCTTTGATGCTAAGCAAATTGTACAAAAAATATTTGGAGACAGCATAAAGGATCCTGAAGTAAGAGAAGAGTTGGAAGATTATGTAGATGATGCTATCGATGATTTCAAGGAGCAAAAAAAACAAATCCTCAGCAAGGAATGAAAAAAGGATATAGCAAAAAGTGCAGTCATGCCTATATTGCAACAGTACTATGGCGGGAACCCGAAGGATATCCGATTTGAGCTCAAAGCAGAAAAAGTCGCAGAAAATATTTCAAATAACGATTCTGATCCCTTTGACGTAGAAGGACTCGAAGAACTATGGAAGGATCTCCACAATCCAGAAAGTGGTGTAAAAATAGATATCTACAAAATGGTGCTCAAATCCCAAGCGTCTGCAATCCAGATGACAGCAGAAAGTATTTTGTCAGACAAACTGATAGAGTGAACCCTGGAAGCCTACTCTTCTTCTGTCACCAAAGTCAGATGAAAAAATATGGCTATAGAACTCTATGCCGATATTCTCGGCGTATGACCATGAGAACTCTCAGACAAAAATATAGCACGCATAAGATTTCGATGAAAAGAGATTGCGATACAGATCATAAGTATCGCCATATCATGATGAATAGCTTGAGTAGCCACCAAGTGAGTGATGCTGACTTCATCATTATTTTTGAGGTCTGTGTCTACCTCTGCAAGAATTTTGAAATTTGCTAACAACATCAGAAAATTCTATCTGATAAAAAAATATGCTGGCATGTGAATCAATATAGCAGAAGGATTGTGATTATGAACGCGAACCAAACTATGAATAGGTGCGATAGATCTTGCTGTAGAATGATCTTTGTTTCATGTCGCGAACACCTTCATATCTAGCACCATCAACAACATCCCTCGGGATCAAACATTATGAGAATTGACGAATCTGAAATGATATTTCCAGAGCATAGCATATTTCGGTGTCTTGAAAGCATTCAGTAAATTGAGCTGAGGATTAATTTCCAAACCGATGAAGAGCCTGGGCTTAAAAATCACTGACCCTGTTGTTTTGAAAAATATCTCTCAATGAATCCAAATCCCTTTGGAAACTATGAGTATGTTGTGAACAGACATGGCGATTAATCTGATGTTTGGCGAGGGATTCAAATCCCCTACTCGGGAAGATGTGATCAATACACTATGTATCGTCGTAGGATTGAAACTAGCGCATGGCATCACATGAGATCTTTCCAAGATAAAAGATTTTGAAGCAGTAAGAGATCAGAACGGAACTGCCACAGGAGAGATCGTCGTCAGATGGAAAGGGAAAGATGAATTGACCACAGATGTGAAGAAGGAGTTGGGGGAGCTCCAGAAATATGATGCCTCTCTCAAAAAAGAGAATGCATCTGAATCTTCTCAAGTGATTTCTCAAATCCCTAAAAATTTCAAGGAACTGACTCAAGCGCCAAAAGAGATCCTCGATCAAATAATGAATATCAAGGACCCTGGCGCAAGAACAGCCATCGCAGAATTTCTACTCAAAAGAACGCTGACTGATGCAGAAAAGGATATCATCCAGAAAGCGCATGCCGCTCCAAGTAGATATACTAAGGCAAAAATATTGATGGAAAATGGATTCAGCAAGGAGGTGGCAAAATTTCTGATGGACTGGTGAGTGTGTTGAGAAGTGATGGTGATGGAAAGAAGCATCAAAGAGGAAGTGGCAGAATCAGAAGCTATCACTTCACCAAATACAAACTACGAATCCTACCTGGAATGAAAACTCACCGACGAAGTGCTTGATGCCAGATGAGAGATTTATGAATTTAAAGATAAAGATACTTTCGTCGATTTCTTGAAACAATCAAAAGCGTTCCAATCAAAATTCGGCATAGAGCCAAAGATACTTGAAGAATTTGTAAAAAATGCTTTCAATTATGGAGCCAAAAATAATCCCGTCAGTCTGACGATAAAAAAAGTTTGAGGCAAGTATGAATTTAGCACGCACAATCTGTGAAAATTTAAAAACGCAGAACAGATGCAAGCATCCATGAATATAGCAAGAAATAAGGCAAAGCTAGCCAATACCATGACCCAGCAAGAAGCGAGATTGTTACAGCTCATATCCAAGTCTGTGTGTACAGAAAAAGAGATTATGGATATATTGGCGACCGAGTGAAAAAACGATGCAAAGAAGATGAAGATACGTCAACTAGCAGCAGGCATACTAGAAAGAAACAACGGTCTTTACAAAAAACTTTCTGAAGAGCTAGGCACCAGTGACATCCAAGCTCTTTCAGATCATTTCGCCTGACACGTACGAGAATATCAATTCAAGAGAACAAGTAATGTGGAAGATGGTGCGGGCAACGGCATCATGTTTGTCAAAGAGAAGACGTGATGAACTATCTCCTACGAAACCACTACTCTGCCGAGCGGAGAGATTGTGTGCGAAGCGAAGATTACGGTCGATGCAAAGACTGTAGAATCGAAGGCGGCGAAGTTTAATGAGAAGATGAATATCGTACCGGAGAAGACCTTGGCGGAAGAGGTAGAAAAAGAGAGAATATCTCAACCCAATCCTGAGGCCGTTCAAAAAAACGCCACTCTCCAAGAATGACCAAGACTAAAAGAGGCAGAGAAATTACTCGGAAAAAAATTTACCTGGAAGCTCATCAATCCAGATGGTAGTCCTACAGTGTTATGACAAAAAATTCTTGACGCACACAATATATGATCCAATCGTGAATGAGCTGGCGTATATAATTATACTCAGACAGAAATATTACAAAAAGCAAGAATATTAAATGAAGCTTGATTTACTCCAAAACAAAGAAGGATTCTTTTGGAGAATGGTATCTGCTGACAAGAATCGGCATTTGTAAGAGAGATACAGGAATGAATAATGCAATTATTTGGAAAATCAAAAACATTGTCAAGTATAGATATATGTACAATAAGTCTCTGATGATATGCTGTGGATGTGATTAATGTACAGAAATTCCCTTATCGAAAAACAAAATTTAATACTCCTTATGTTATTGTAGATCATAAGTTATTTGAACAATCAAATGGCACTAGATGATATAAATGATTGAGAGAGTGAGAGGTTGTTACTTTATGAAGATCTCATTTATGAGATAGATTTGATTATACAGCAACCACTTCTAGAAATCATGCGCAAATTAGTCTTAATGATAATAAACTTACAATAAATGATCTCTATAGCTCAAATAGTACAATTATAAAGTATGACAATAATATACTATATGCAAATGCAAATGAAAATCAGAATATTTACAAAATTGGACAAAAAGTACTGATTCCAAGAAGTGATTGATCTACAAGCGAGGCAATTATATCTTATTATGATAGTGAATCTTGAAAATATAGAGTTGCATGGAATCAATGATGACAACAATATTATAAGCTCCTTGGTAGAGAAGCTTTAGATAAATACAATGTATCGGGAATTGAAGTAGTGAATAATGTTGATAATAAAATCTCAGGAGTGCCAAATACAATATCAAATTTTCAAAATCTTCCTCGCACACAAGAAACACAAAATATTCTTTCAAAATATCCCCAACTTGCTCCCAAACATGTTCTTAAAATAGAGGGGAAAGATTTTTATTTCAGTCCGATATTCAGAAACTGAGATAGAAATATGGCATTTGCTTATGTAAATGTATGATGAAAAATGGAAACGAGATTCTTTTATTTTTCTCAATCGTGAGGAAATCGGCATTCTTGTCCTGGGGTTGAAAAAAAGCGAGATCCCAAAAAGCAAACTTGGAAATATAGATTCTCAAAATGAGAATTCTCATGAGTATCGTATGAAAAATGATCTGTAGCGGATAATAGAATAAATTCTTATCTGAATTCATTATCGAAGAATGCTGATATATCTTCTTTAGATTTAGATGATATATTTACTGAAGTATATTGAAATATAGATGGATATGCTAATAATGAGAACAAACTACATTCTATGTTTATGAATGAAGTTGGTCAAGCAAATAGAGATTTGATTAAGACGGGAGAATATTTACGGAAAAATAATGATGGTGAAAATAGATTTTCTTCTTTCTATGGATTGAATGCTTTCTGGGCTAAGGTTAGTTTGCCTGAAAATATGCAATTAAATACAGGTATATATAGTTGACCAGATATGATTCATAATAGTTTTGGATTGGTCAAAACGAGTTTTATGACATGAACGTTAAATGGAAAGCATATCAAAATACAAATCGCGCATGTTGCTAATGACCCATGATTATGTTGGGTGGAAAACATTATCCATTCAGATTCGCAACTTACTTCCTACGGTATTTTAAATAATCAAATCCATGGATGAGTATTTACTGCAAAACCTATAGAATATGCAAGTCAAGTTCCTTATTTTATCAATAAATGACAAAGTGGATGATATGTGGATGTAAGACCATATATTCAAGGAAATCCTATAATAAAATCTTTTAAGTGGTTCAGGCAAAATCAAGTTAATTTTGTCAAAGAAAACGCTCAACTTTCTCCTGAATCTAGAATAGTAAAAGCTGAGGAACTTCTCGGCTCGATTAGCAGCAATGCTTTAAAGACAGCTATCCTCCAAACCCACAACCAAGATGGAACTATCTTCAACCTCAACTTCTCGCAGATCAAAGCTAGAGTAGAAATTTTGAATAAAGCAGGATTTACGAGTAATCAGATCAGAATTTTGATAGAGAATGGAATCTGTGGACAGGCGAAAAATGAAGTGCTTGATGTGAATAAGGATGGGGTGTTCGATAGTAAGGATGTGGAGATGATGAAATGAGTAGATTTTGTTTTTCAACAAAATCCTGAATTAGCAAACAAAGGAAAAAGAATCCTCAACGGAGAGCTCGTGAAGAATGAAAAGTGAGAACTCGTGAAAAATCCAAACTATCAAGAAAGTCAGAAATTATTTTCTGATGCCGAGGCCGAAGCGGCGTTTACAGATTTGGTGATTGAGAAACCAAAATTGAAAGCAGAAAATCTCCAAGATAAGAACTGATTAAAGTATGTAGGAATAACTATTGATGAAGATATGATTAGTAGTCAGCTTAAAAAATTAGAGTCCATGCTATGAGAAGGGGTATTTTCTACCTATAGACAGAATCAGCTCAAGAGAGATAACGAATTCCATGTTACCCTAATAACACCTCCAGAACTTGACAAAATCACAGGCGCTGCAATGCCTGCCATTGAAGCTAAAGATTTGGTATTCAAGTGAATAGGGAAATTAGCCGAAGGCACTAATGAAACTTTTTTTGTGGTAGTGGAATGTCCAAAATTAAATGAATATAGAAAAACTTTAGGATTGGAGCCTAAAAATTTTCATCTTACCCTATGATTTAAAGAGGCTGATATTTATACGTGAAATAAAGGCAAAACTTCTCTGATAGAATGAAAAACCAAAGAACAGATAAATATTATAGACGAGACAAAAACCAATAGAGAGATAGCAATTATCAAAGAGCAAATCAAATCATATACTGAATTGTATACGAGATGAGATGACATCAACAATCTCGCTAGAAAAATCGTAGAAAAATGGAATAAAACAGATGGAAAAGATTATTTTAAGGAACCAGGTAAATTGGCTGAAGCAAAAGCCTACGCAGAACAATTATTAGTGAAAGAACCTATCACGTGCCTGAGTGATGATTTAATACTGATAAAAAAGCTTAACAATCCAAATGTTCTTAAGAATTATACACCTGAACAGTTTGATCTGTTGGTAAAAAATGTACAAGATATTCTCAAAGATGCCGAAATGATGTCTGACAAGGAATTTGAAACGGCATACAAAACAACCAAAGAATATATGAAGACAGATGTTCTTAAAAGTGTAGTTGAAGATTATTTTGAAATGATGTATTATAAGGTTAAATCAGAAAACAATGCTATAACACCATTGGAAGACGGAAGTAGCAGAGAAACTTGAATTTATTCTATCAGAACACCTGACGGTAAAGAAATACAATGACATATTCTTGTCATCAAAGATTCTACTCCACAGCTTATACAACAATATGCAGAAATAGTGAAAGAAATATCATTTCAGTATGATAAGACTAGTAACCTAAAAATACTTGAGGGCATAACTCTCCCCGATGGAATGGATATTTCTTATTCCAAACAGATGGCGGGCACTACACCAAAAAATAGAATAAATTCTAATGCTTACGACCTAGATCTATCTTCTATCATTCAAGTAAAAAATGCAGAAAATGTAGATGTAGCCTGTGACAATGTTGCTAAAATTCTTCAAAAAAATTTATTAAGAATTCATGAAAATCTTAAAAATAACATTACGTACACAGAATGAGAATTTAAAGCGTGAGTCTTTGGTCCAGAATGATGACCATATACGGGTATCAAATGGTCTATGACAGAGATAGCAACCGGGAAAAAATATATTAATTTTGAAAATTTTAGATGAGAGGTCAGATCAGATGAATGATGAAAATATATCACATTAAAGGATGGCGTAAAAAGCAGTCTTTTGAATGATGGTATGCTCAAAATAGACCGAAATTATCACGATAACAAAATTAGCGGAGATAATTTTGAATTAACTGATGTTATGAATCTCCAGATAACCACAAAAGATGGTAAGGTATATAGCAACATGAACAATAATACTGCAGCGAATAGAAATGTATACTTTGATAATGCAGGTGAATTTGATGCATCCCAAAGGATGATGAATGTGGATACATTTGCCTGATATATGCAATGATATCAAAGGCGGGTAAAATTGTATTATGCAGAGGAAAATTATCTCAAATCAGCAAAAAAACTTCACAATATATTCAATATGGTCTGCGATGTAGAATGAGGCAAAATCGTAGGAAACATGTTAAGCTGATCAGAATCTTGATTGTACACCAAGCTGGGTAAATTGGAACAATTTTTTGTCCAAGCATGAAACCTTAAAGGGGAAATTAATGATCCTTCTATTAAGGGATGCAAATCAGCAGAAAATTTGACAAATTATATTAAAGAGAACTGATTGATAGAAAAATGATTAATTACTCAGGATGAGTTGAATACATTAACAAAACTTTTTGAGGAAACTCAAAAAAGTGGGAAGGATAATAAAAAAACATTTGACCGTATGCAGCCAGAAATCAAAAAAAGGATTTATGCTGAAGTCAAAAAGAAATATATTGATCCTATGCTAGACCCAAATAATCTTCAGTATAGGCCGATAGTAAAAGATATTTATGAGGGCGACTGAGATCCATTATTGCTTATGACAGATGCCTACATAACAAAAGAAAATAAACATGTAAGTTATCCTGTGGACATTACGTTTAACAAAAACAATAATACCTATGAGTTAAATCTTAATCCTAGAGATAATGTTGCAGTCAGCGAAAAAGATCCTACCACATTAAATCAAAAATATAAAGAGGCGTTTGAAGCACATATAAAGGGGAGATGATTAGCACTGGAAATGAATGCAGACAATACTATTGGAATAATCAAAGATAAAACTGGTAAAGAGATTAGTAAGTTCAAAATCACAGAAAGCACGGTAGATAACAATAAAAATGCATATTTTACACATAATATCGACAAAACAAGCCAAGACTTTCTTGAGTCTAGCAAAGTATATACGGAGTTGAAAGACAACACTCTCCTAAAAATGATATCAGGGAAGGATCTTCATATCACTTCAGTATTTTTATGAAAGATCCATAAGCTCAAAAATACTTTTGGTATAGAACTTTCGGGTAAAGACATTACTGATGCTCTAGGTAAAACCACTTCTGAGATACAAAACTTACAGCCTACAGGTATGGATATTTTTGGTAGCACTGTTGTTCTCAAATTTAGTAAATCTGACGCCACATTATCAGCGCTAAATAAAAAAGCCTATGATGGACTGCAAAAACTATTTCAGGAAAAATTAGGAGATAAATTTAATCAAACGACATTTGATGATGTCATGTGATTTGCACGTCCAGACAAATATCAACCGCATATGACTCTTGGAACATTTAATATCAAATACATGAGCTGATGACAAGTTCAGGAATTATTGTGAATATACAAAAATAAACAAAAGGGTGAACAATTGACCGAAAAAGAATTACGCACTGCGAAAGTGAATAAGGATTATTTAACACAGCTGAATACCATTTTTGGTATGGTGCGTAATGCAGAAGTGTGAGATATCAAGCTCAATACAGAACAATTTTGAGTAAAAAACACCTGATCAGAGATAGTGTATTAATATTTGCAAGTAGATAAGGGATAAATAAAATGTTTTATATTTACTATTCTACCATGGAAGCCATGAACATCATCAAAGACGACCTACCCGAAAGTAAAAAGAAACTCTTGCAAGAATATATTGCCTATATCAAAAAAATTTTTGGTACTAATAACAATCTTTACACAGAAGCACTTCAAACACAGCGACAAAATGAAGTATCTGAAGATTTTCTCAATGAACATATTACCAAATACATAAAATACTATGATAGATCCGAATCTCTTTCATGGGTATTATGACGAGATTGGGATGACAAAGAAAAAACCAATATTTATATGTCAAATTCTGCGAATATATGATTACGTGATTTTCAAGAAGATCGTCATGTGATGACAGATTTTAGAATTATTTTATGAAAAGCACCAGAAACCATACAAAAAGCCCAAAATATACTTAAATCTTTTGATATTTATCTTCAAGAAGGTTCTCCGCTTCATGACTATCTCTGGAGTAAAGTAGAAGGCTGGCATAAATATGTGATTATTAAGCTTGCGATATTTTATTATTATGCGTTCAACCCTTATTTTAATACCATAGAGGGGCAAGACAAAAAGGACTATGAGGAATGGATGAAAATACAATTAGAAAAGGCCTATAAAAATTTTTCTATGCCACCCAAAATAAGACAACTCTTTGAAACTACCCTATATAGTAGGACAATTTTGGATAAGCAAGATGATGTAACTACTGCAGATTTTCCTAATGATATTCTTATTGGCAATCTGCTTGCGAGAATGGCCGAAGAATCATCTAAAGAGCCATCCAACAAAAAGGTAATATCTAATTACGAGGTACAACTCCATAAACTCATCGGAGATTTATAACATTATCACATGGCATATGTATAATATTGCTATTTTGAGACATGGTGATGCCAATTATAAGGTTCAAAAAGTAGAAACCGAGAAGACTAAATTCGATGACCACGAGATGGAAAATTTCAAAAAATTTTCTCATAATTTTAACGATCTCCAAGAAGAAAATATACATGAATTGGTGTCGAATATACACACCTACATCAAAGAACATTTTGAAACATTGAAAGACAAAGAAATAGTTATATGAACTTCTCCTTTGGGAAGAACGATTCAAACCACTAAAATTCTTTTGGAAGAACTTCAAAAGTCATGATTAAAGGTAAAATCTATATCAGTGATAGATCAATTGGAAGAAGTAAAAAATTTTCAACGATCTATACTTGAGGCATTTGCCAATGGCTGAACATGTGTCGTTAATGGGAAACAAGTTACTGTGGACAAAGAGATAACTAATCCGCAAGATCTTGATATCTCTCATTATTTTTTAAATAATGGTTTCAGAAAAGTGAATCCTGGATACTTAAAACAATTATGAATATATGATGATATGCAAAAAATAGAAAGTTATGATGAGATTACAGAAAGGAGTAAAAATACACTCTATGACACATTAAAAAACATCCAAAATCATGAATTTATTTTTTTGGTAACTCATCAGGCATTTTCAGACTGGATTTTTCTTAAAAAGGAAAATTATGAAAAATGATGACAAAAAACCTGAGAAATAATAAATTTCTCTGAAGATGAATTAGTGTCTCGTGTTTAACCCCCACCATCGTCCTAAACTATCCCGCAATACTGCGTGATAGTTTTTTCTTTCACTTTAAAATGGTTTTTCTTTCCTTATAAATCATATTATGATTTTTATCATTTAAAAAAACATATGTATCAGCCAAGCCCTGCCCTACTCAAAAAATATGCCGACGTCCTCGTCAAATTCGCTCTCCGATTTGGGAAATGAGTCAAGAAAGGCGAAGTAGTTTTCGTTCAACTTCCTGAATGCGCAAAGCCTTTCTATCTTCCATTACAGCAAGCTATTCTCGAAGCAGGAGCGCATCCGATGATGGAATATCTCCCTGATGGCGTTTCCAAACATTTTTTCGAGCATGCAAATGACGATCAAATCGTATTTTACCCTGCTCATTTTCTTCATGGGAAAGTAGCACAAATGGATCATATCATCTCTATCGTCGCTGAGGCTGATATGTATGAGCTCAAAGGCGTCAATCCAAAAAAACTTACTGCCAGAAGACATTCACGTAAAGAATATATGGATAGACGCAGAGAGAAAGAGCATGCAGGAAAACATTCATGGACTATATGAATGTACTGAACACCTGCTATGGCCAAAGAAGCAAAACTGAGTCTGAAAGAATATCGAAATCAGATCATCAAAGCATGTTATCTTGATTACAAAGATCCTGTAGTTCAATGGAATAAAACTTCCAAATATATTGAAAAGATCCAAAAATGGCTCGACAAGATGAAAATAGAATATATTCACGTCACTTGACCTGATGCTGATCTCCAAGTAAAAATATGAGCTGATAGAAAATGGTTGGGAGGAAGATGAGTAAATATTCCTTCCTTTGAAATTTTCACCTCACCTGACTGTAGAGAAACTGAAGGTCGAGTGAAATTTAATCAGCCGCTCTATGTCTATGGTCAGATGATAAAATGAATCGAATTGCATTTCCGTAAATGAGTAGTGACAAAATTTTCTGCTAAAGAAAATCAGAAATTGTTGAAAGAGTTAATCGCTATACCCAATGCGAATAGATTGTGAGAATTTTCACTCACCGATGGAAGGATTTCGCACATTACCAAATTTATGTGAGAGACTTTGTATGACGAAAATATGGGTGGAAAATATGGCAATATGCACGTTGCGCTCTGAGCTTCCTACAATGATGCTCGAGTAGGAAATGTAGCTAAACTCAGTAAAAAACAAGCAGAAAAAATCTGATTTAATGATAGTGCTGAACACAAGGATATCGTTTCTACTGCACCCAAAACGGTCACTGCCATTTTGAAAGATGGAAGTAAAAGGGTAATTTATAAGGATGGACAGTTTGCTTGTAAAATAAGATAAAAATGGATAAAAATAGTTGAAAATGGATAAAAATCGAATTCAACTTTTATCAACCTTTATCAATCTTTATCAAGTTTTATCGATTTTTATGTACCTCTACTCCTTTGATAAATTCGCAGGTCCAGACAAGGTTTTCACCATCACGAAGTGAAATGCATTTTGCAAAAAAGTGAAAATCGGAGACTTGGTGAAATCTGGAGAAGAGATTTTTGTATGCTTGGGAGATGAAATTTCTTTCCCTGAACAATATGTATATTTTCATGTTCCCAAGATGGATATACAAATACTTCACAAATGATTGCTCTCGCCGAAGGCAGTCCAGATGATCCATCGGATGGTCTACACCTACTACTCTACCTACAAATCCGTAATGAAATATTTTGTAAGTGATGACTGGGAAAAGCTCTTGGGCCTGAAGCCCAAGAGAGTAAAGCGTAACGAGTGATGCGTAACGAGCTATAAAATAGCTAACCTTTCCTTGTCACTCGACACTCGTAACTCGGCGCAGACTTTAGTCGTGTATCCCGATTTGTGGACGATTATGAATTCAGTCGATGAAAAAGAATTGACGAAAAAAGAAGTAGCATTTCTCAGTTCGACCAATAGTCAGTGACAGAAAGATAAGCATCGATGGGCAGTCAAAACCTGAAATGTGAGTATGATTTATGCCAGTCCTAGTGAGATATTTCATGATTTTTATGATCTCAAGAAAATAATTTTTATCGATCCGCACAAGCGGTATTACGCCAACCAGCAGGATCCGAGATTTAAGGTCGGCGCCGTGCTCCAGCGTATGAGCGAGCTTTATGATGTTCAACTCGAAATCATTGGGAACTAAGAACCAATAGTTAACAACTAACAATGAATGATTTTCTGAAAAACATCTCATTGCTTTTTGAAAGCATTTTTATATATTATCGTTACTTTTATTTATTGATTTCTCGCCCATGCAACTCAATATCTTCTATGACAAAAATCATGGATATACGGCAGAAGTGAAAGAATTGTGAATCGTCACTGAAGGAGACACCTTTGATCAATTGATGTATAATGTGAATGAAGCATTAGAACTTAATACTGACTAATCGCCGTTCAAGAACTTATTGAAAAATATCATATCAAATTGTAATTCAACCCCATCCTTTAGGGTGGGGATTTTTTGAAATCAAAAAAAGCATTCCGAGCCATGAATTTCATGGGGAATGCTTGATAAGATTTTGCCTATGGAAATTAACTCTTCCCATATATTTTTTTAAAAATTGCTTCCCAATCGCCTTCTAAATCACAAAACCGGAATACGTAATGATTCTTTTTTTGTTCGATAATGGCAATATAGGATCTGCCATCCGGCGTTTTCACGCTGAAGATATCAACAGGGCGTTCACCGAATGTCACTTTACAAGGACAGGTGGTTGGTGAAGAGATAAAGCCATATCTGGATTTGTGTCCATCAGCGTTAAGGCTTTTTACTATCTCATCCTTGAGCTCCTGACTGACTGTTTCGCTAGCCCAGATAGGTATATCCCACACATTAATTCTTACGTTTTCCTGTTTTTCAATTATGCCTGCAAAAATTTTTGCAGATTCTGCTGCAGCAATTTCTGATTGTGCAAAGCAATTAGTGGCTAAAACCACTGCTCCGATAAGATACATTAATTTTTTCATAACTGTGATTTTTGTTTTACTTCTTATACTTATTTCCTATCCAATGTCAAGCAAATTCACTTAATTTCTAACCACTATCCCCTCTTTCTAGGCCTAGCTTGCTGGGCAAATTGCATTTTTGGGCGAATGGGAGTATAATTAAATTAAACCGACCCCACCTAACCTCCCCTCTAAGGGGAGGAACAAGTCTCCCTTGGAGGGAGATTTAGAGGGTCTTTTACATCTTACAAGTTCTCATGAAATCAGGTTTCCATTCTAGACGAAAGACATGTTTCAGACTCTTATTGATTCTTTTGCTAGTCGCTATCTGAGGCTACGCTTTCTTCAAAGGAAGTATGTTTTTCACCAACCAAAAAATCACCGATCAGAGAATCATTCTCGATCAACAAAAGCAAGAACTTGCCTGATATGAAACCCTCACTGGATATATCAAACTTTCTGCGCTCAGACAACTGGAAACAGAAACTGATACTATGCCATGGGCGGAACGCATCAATAAGGTCATCGAGATGCTCAACGAATTGCAGAATCTTACATCAAATCAAAGCGAAACTATCAGTTTGTCAGACTTTAAAGTCTCTTTGGATACCATCAGCGTGAGAGGAAAAGTTTCGAGTTTATTGCTCTTATATTACAGCAATCCAGAAAAACATATTGTCTCCCTTCTTGATAGATTTGAGCAATTGGATTTTATCAAGGACATCAAAATCAAAACCTATGATAAAGATGCCACCGATAATACTTTCGGATTCGTTTTAGAAGCTAAAGTAACCGACAATGGAACAACAAAATAGCAACCTGATTGATCAGATCATTTCCAATCAATCGACAGCGAAAAATGATGCCAACATCACGCAGGAAAATGAAGGTCAAGTCCTCATTACGACTGCAAGAGTGGTAAGTATCAGATACAAAATCTATGTCCTCGCGCTCTTGGCGCTTGTGGGATATTTTGCGTATAGCTATGTGCAACCAGCCTATTATGACTATCTAGATACCAATACTAAGCTCGCAAATGTGACCATGGAGATCAACAATTTCCCCAATAAGAAAATGCGTTATGAAGCAGATAGAAAACTCGTCACTACGATTACCCAACAACAAAACCAAATTATCTCATGTCTCAATTATCAGCTCGGATGTGCGCAATTGGATAAATCTATCCAGAATAATTTCGGGATTGCGAGATCATATATCCAACTCAATTTACTCTCCACACCAAAAATGGCGGTCGATGAAAAGAAAATCTTGGCGAACATCAATGAATTTTTGATCAAGAAAACTTCTAATGACCCTAGCATAGTCTCTAGAAGCAAAAACGGAAATATCAACAATATCGCTATCGGAGAACCAAAAGCCTGACCAGGAATCCTGTGGTCTGTGCCTATCAGAGTGAATATCACTTTCGCAGATAAAGATAGTCTCTTATCGTTTATCGATAATGCAGAAACTAATGTTTTGGACGATGCGAACTATCGTATCTTGTACAAGCTAGATGAAGTTTCGTATGATATCGTGAAATATACTGCAGAACAGAAAGTGGATATCCTTATGAATGCATATTATTTAAATTAATTCTTCGTGAATGACTGACAATCTCGAAAACTCAGAGCAGAAACAAACAACAAACATAGTTGATATCGGTATCATCAAATTTTTGCAAAATTTGGATAAAGGAAACTTTTGAACCAAAGATAAGATTTTGTTCTTTAAGGAATTGTCATACTTGTTGAATGGTGGAATTTCGCTCGTAGAGGCGATGAGAATCATCAGCACTTCATCAGATAATTATGCACTCAAGGAAATCGGAAAAGATATCTCAAAATTTCTCCATGCTGGTAAGCCGCTCAGCTATGCGTTGAATAGATTACCGGATTATTTCGATGAAGGAGATTATAATGTCATCAAGGCTGGTGAAGCCTCAGGAAACTTGGCACCGATTTTGAAATCATTGGCCGAGGAATATGTCTTCATGAGCAATATCAAAAACAAATATATCAGTGCCCTGATCTATCCTGTAATTTTGGTCATCTTTGCTATCGTAGCTGTCGTGGTCTTGTTCTGGTTTGTTTTGCCAGAAATCTTTTCTATTGCGGCAGATTTTGATACTGTCAAAATGCCTCGGATGACACAAGTACTGAAAGATATGTCTGATTTCCTCATCAACAGACGGCAAGTAATTCTAGGCGTAATCGGATGAATCTGACTCATCTCTTCTGTGTTCTTTTCTACCGATGCAGGAAAGAAAACCTGGTTTAGTATTCTTTTGAATATCCCGTTACTATGAACAATGACCAAATATTTCTATCTCGTGAAACGATGCAGATACATGAAGTTGATGCTCGGAGCAGGAATGAACTACGTGCAGACTTTCCAGTTACTGATGGCGATATTGGGAATCCCTGCGTATCAGGATATGCTCGAACGCGTGCTCTTGTGATTGCAAAGGTGAGAAACAATATATGCTGGACTCAAGGGCGAAACTGACCTTGTCCCAAGCGATGTATCTGTCATGATCAAGGTGGGAGAAGAATCAGCGAATCTTACGAATTCCGTAGATAATGTCCTCTCTATGTATGAGGGCGAACTCAATATACTTATTAACCGCTTGGCAAAGGTCATCGAACCGATAATGCTGGTCTTCATCTGATTAGTTGTTGTTGTAATTGTCTTAGCAATTTTCTGATTAATTTTACAGATCGGAGAAGGCGTCGGTCTATAAGCAGCCAACAACTTACAAAAACAGTGAAGAGCTACTCCTGTCATTGCCGAGTCGTCATTGCGAGGAGTGAAACGACGTGGCTTTAGTCCTTTAGGGCAATCTAACGAAGCTAATGACGTCCTGACCACCAGATTGCCACGCTTCGCTCGCAATGACGGACCAGGCATCTTATTCAAAAAAAGTTTGAAAATGAAGCTTGAAACGCTAAACTCATTGTAGTTTGCTTTTTTTTACATCCAAAATTTATCATTTATCATTTATCATTTGAAAAAGGGCTTCACTCTAATTGAAATAACAATTGTCATTGTTATCGTTAGCATATTGCTGACAGTTACGATGCAATTTTGATCTAAGCGCATCGATGATTTATGATATCAAACAGGCAAGGAACAATTTATCATCGCGTATGAAAAACTCTATTCACAAGCCATGACGTCTAATTATCATGAAGGAGCCAGATATGATATCTTACACATCACTTTAAGCTCGGGTGAGAATACACTCAGCTACGCCTATGATTCAGACGATTATCAGAAGATAAATATCTCTGCCCCTGTGGTGATTTCATGATTGCAAGCGGATGGAAATATCATCAATGATGTAAATCTAGATCTTCAACCCTACACGCTCTGATGTTGAATCGTCAGCAACGACGGGGACGAAATACATACATGATCCATGGTCAGCTTTGGTCTCATCGTCAAATCACAAAAACAGTATTGCTTTAGCATAAAAAATGATACATGCAAATTGATTGAACAGAAATGTGAATAAAAAAACCCCACTGAAGACGGGGCAGGCACGGCTTCACCCTCATCGAAGTAATCATCGCTATTACTGTTTTTTCTATTGGTGTACTTGCAGTATTGAATCTTATAATGAAAAATCTCTCCACTATAGATAAAGTGCAGACCAAGATCACCGCGACTATCCTTGCTAAAGAATGACTAGAGCTCGCCTACAATATCAGGGATACCAATATTCAGAAGTGATTCGCACGAGATTGTTTACTCAAACCGATGATCGATATCAATGTCGCAGAAATTGGTGCCTACACAGAAGATGTTTGTCTTTCACATTTCGCTTCTGGCGAAGCCAATACTGTATATCAATTCGGTTTCTCAACATGAAATTATTATTTTTATACTTCATCAACTACGGAATCGTGAGCATTTGATGAACTGTTCGCTGCCAATAGATTATATTATTACACGGGAGAAATATGATGACACGCAATGTTTTGGTATGGATATACCCAAGACGAATGAACGTGAGCAGAGATTCCATTCGCGAGATATATCATATTTAAGGCCGTTAAAGACGGAGATAATGTATTGCCGATGGATAAGATTTTGAAAGTAGAATCACATGTCTTATATAGGAAATGAAGTTATCGATGAGATATTGTATTGGAAAGTCTTATAGGGAATTTTTAGTTCATTTGAATATGCATGCAGAAAATATTGAAAAAAAGAAATGGATTTACCCTACTTGAATTGATGATTGCCATAGGCATCATAAGCATTTTGTCTGCTATCTTATTTAGAACATTTGCTACTGTTTCTGAAGTTGCTTTCCGTGTAGAACAAGAAAAAAATGTCACGCAAGAGATTATCAGCTTCTCACAGATATTACAAAATTATGCCGATAATAATCAAATCGACTATTATAAATATCAGTGAACAACTAACAACGAACAACTAACAATTACCAAATGACTAACGACTGTCTTATATCTCTCAGGTCAAGACTGACGTGTTGCATTCTATTCTAGCGGTGATTGCATTCAACCCGGCGAAGTATTATTGAGCGGCGTGCAAGAATTGCAATGTGCATTATATCTAAAGAAAGATGGGCAGCAGCCGGTAAAAATCACAAATCCCAAAAAGACCTATCTCAGCAAAGTTATATTTAAAATCATTCCTTTCGCGTCGCAAGAACAGTATCTCAACACTACATGAACTGATGAAAATACAAATCTGATCTATTCACTCAACAAGCCAGGATTCCGGGTATTCACCAAAGTACGCAATGCAAGATATTCTCCAACGACTCGATGAAATAATGTAGAGACACCCGTACAACAATTCTTTAATCTCAAATAACTATGAAGAAAAAAGGTAACATCAGCATCTTGGTTCTCTTTGTTTTGGTAGCTTCGTCACTCATATGAGTATTGACGATGAATTTTGTCAATCAAATGCTCTACTCTTCTGACATGATGTTATCCTACTATGAATCGTACTATCTCGCAAATGGCGGTCTGGAGCTCCTTCTCATGGAAGCGAAAAACAGAGGAATCTGATTTGAAATAAATATAGGTACAGGATCATCAATCTTCACAGAAAACTTCAGCTGCACAAATTGTGACTTCACGGCAAGGATGCAATGAACAAGTACAACCGTCTCCAAAGAATTTTGGAAAGAGATGAGTAGTTGATGCCTCTCCCCTATCGTTTTGGCGGAGTGAGAATCACTCATGTTACCACTCATCAGAGAAAATTTTACCTGAACTACGTCCGATATATTTACCAAGAAAGATTTTGAATATGAAAATCTTTCCAGTAGTCTGACAAGTTTGAATTTTACGCTCGTAAGCTGAGCGTTGGAACAACCTGAAATAAATATATGATTGATTATTTTGTCGGGCGATGAATTACTTAGCGATGGAATCTTCGTCAGAACGTGAATTATCAATAATCAACTGATGGACAATTTTTTGAATGCATTCCAATCGATAATGAGCTCTGTGCAAATCGGGAATTATCCACTTCCAGAGAGATTCATGTCAACAAATCTGGAAGAATATCCATACAAAAATTATCTCATCCTGGCTAATACAAGTCCTGCAACAATTTCATTCTGTATCAATTCCGAAACTCCCCTCCCCACAGATAATTTCCACATCACCAGCAATGGCATGTACCACGGCCAAACAATCGGGCTGGAATTGATCTACAGACAGCCGATTCCTACATTTTTGATGAATAGCGTGCTATGAAGCATCACAAGTACTGAAGCACCAAGCGAAGTCGTTTCAATTTCTCAGAAATAAATATTATTCTTTTTCTTTTGCGCCCTGCCCGCGCCCGGCCCTACTTTTTTCTTCCAGCTAAAAAAGTAGGCAAAAACGCCTCCCCGCACTTCTGCGGGGTAAACTCTGATTACGGTCTTGGATACTGCATGGTCTCGATATTGAAAGTACGTATGCTCCGTAAACAGACATTGCAATCGACCCAGCAAGAAAGAGCTACGGATGGTGTGTGAAAAATAATAACTCGTAAAACCGCCTGAAGCACCCTTGTCCGAAGCTACCAATATCACCGACACACGATTCAGTCTTAGAGCGAAATGGGCCCCTGCTTCAGCAGGGTTTGAGCTAGATGGGACTACCATGCATAGCAAGAAAAAACATAGATGACTAGTCTGTAGAAAGAGTTGGCAAGTTTGCGTAAGGCTAGACCTCTTTACATACTTTCTGGGGAAATGCCAGAAAGTATGAAGAAAGCCAGCGCAGCGCAAAAAAATACATTTAAAAAAAATCCCACTTTCGCAGGATTTATATTTTTTGTTATTGATTCTATATATTCTTCGAATATATAGTTGCTACAACAATAATTTCTCATTTCATTTCGAACTTATTTGAGTAGCAACTATAATTTTCACATCAAGTCGCCGAGTTTGGATTCTTGTTCTTTCTTGGTCTTTTTCGCAACCTCGTCTTTGTCCATGGTATCAAGTACTGCTTTCCATCTTTTGGTTCTCAAATCTCTTTCACTGTTGATTGCGTTTTTTTCATTTTCATCTTCTGCCTTGAGTGCGTGAAGATTCATCTGCTCTTCGATATAAATCTCATATAGTCTGAGTATCTGGAATGATCGTAATTCTGAGACAGTCTTCACTACGCTTTGATCTCCGCTCTTGACTGCTATATAGAGATCCCTTTCCCCTTTCTTCTCCTTGCTTTCGACTTTCTTGATTTCGTAGTCGCTGCTGAATGAACCCACTACGAGTTGTTGTAATAATTCCCGGTCAAAGTCATTCTTTAATTCTTCCGGAACCTTGTAGTCCATCCCTGGAAATCTAGATAAATATTCCTGATACCGGATCTGGTCTTTGATGTCGCCTTGGACTGGTCAAAAAAGCTTCTCGTATTTTTCGACGATCTGTTTTTTCTCAGCCTTTTCTCTGAGTTCCTCGATAAATGCTTGAAAATCAAACAACATTGTGAATTTGATTTACAATTTAAAAAATTGGTCTTTATTGGTGTATATATAGACAATTGTGGGCTGTTTGCAAGTGCTATTACCCAGTCCGTCATTGCGAACAAAGTGTGGCAATCTGGACGTGACATGATCAGCTTCGTTAGATTGCCACGTCGTTTCACTCCTCGCAATGACAACTCAGCAATAACAATTCTAGTCTCACTCCATTTCCTTGATTTGATCACGAATCACAGCCGCTTTTTCAAATTCCCGATTTTTGATAGCCTCATCCAGCTGAGCTTTGAGATCTTTGGCGATGATAGCTTTTTCAGCTTTGGTCATCCTCTTGAGTCTTCTGACCTTGCCTCTGGTAAGCATATTGAAGCCCTGAGTCAGGTTTTCATCTGTTTTCACCACTTCCAATCATTTGACGTTGGAAGTCGCTTTTGTTGGCGTAATGTTATGAGCTTTGTTGTATTTTTCCTGGATAGAACGGCGGCGGTAGGTTTCCCGGAGCGCCTTGATCATGGATTCTGTGAAATTGTCTGCATAAAGGATGACTTCGCCATCTGGATTTCTGGAGGCACGTCCGATGATTTGGATCATCGAGGTCGCAGAGCGCAAAAATCATTCTTTATCTGCATCAAGAATTGCAAGTAAGGTCACTTCCGGAAGATCGATTCCTTCTCTCAGAAGATTGACTCCGACGATGATATCTATAGCTCAGGTTTTGAGTTTTTTAATGATTTCCCAGCGATCGAAGGTGGCGATTTCGCTGTGGAGATAGAATGCTTTGTATCATTTGGAAACGAGAAAATTGGTTACTTCTTCGGAAGATTTTTTGGTGAGGGTGAGAATGAGACATTTGCCTTGAACTGCGATATGAGAATCTAATTTTTTCAAAAGATGTTCGAGAAATGCTGGATTTTTTTTCTCCTTACTCGTAACTCGTGACTCGTTACTGACCTGTAGGTAGTCTTTGAGATTGGCGTATTTGCGTAGTGGCATGGAATTTCGAATTAATAAACGCCAATAGGTATATCATTAGATGATGAAAAATCAAGAAAAGAAAGCAAACCCACCACCACTTCGTGGTCCCCCGCCCTTATCAGGGCGGACATTGTCCCTCCTGACTACAGTCCAGCACAGCTGGATAAGGAGGGTGGCCGAATGAAATGAGGTCGGGAGGTTTGTTGCCCGAAAAAAGTCCCATTTTTTGGCTAAATTCTTAACTTCGGGAAAAAAGTAGTCGAAAATTTGCTTTTTTTGGCGTTTACGACTATAATTAGATAATTTTATCTGATTATAGAACAGCAAAAATGAAAAATTACAAGGAAATGATGTA
>Ga0210051_1001598_pt1 | contig 22829 bp, 26 predicted proteins | sample CryGey092014_all_FD_185464 | JGI IMG/M metagenome (GOLD analysis project Ga0210051, IMG submission 185464) | Groundwater microbial communities from aquifer - Crystal Geyser CG23_combo_of_CG06-09_8/20/14_all (SPAdes) (version 2) | ecosystem: Environmental > Aquatic > Deep subsurface > Groundwater... | reverse complement strand
GACAAATCTCCGGTCAGAGAATCTTTATTATTGTTTTTTGAATTCGATTAATTCGCGTAATTCGTGGTTGCTATTTTAGTTTTTCTTGGTGCTCTTTGAGTCTTGGTGGCTTTGTGGTTAAGTTCATTTTATAGTTTTATATTCGTGTGCATTCGTGGATAATAAAATGCAGTAAGATTGTTAAATGTTTGAAAGACTTAAAGAAGATATTCAGACCGTTCTTGCCCGCGACCCGGCAGCCAGAAATAGTTTTGAAGTAGTCTTTTGCTATCCCGGTTTGCATGCGCTTTGGGGCTATCGCATTGCGCACTTTTTCTGGAGGCATCGCACCTTTGTTCTGGCGCGATTTATTTCCCACATCGCTCGTTTTCTCACGGGGATTGAAATTCATCCGGGAGCGGAGATTGGGAGAAGATTCTTTATTGACCACGGTATGGGGGTAGTAATTGGAGAGACCACGGAGATTGGGAAGGATGTTCTGCTTTATCAAGGGGTTGTTTTAGGCGGTACCTCTCTGAAAAAGAAAAAGAGGCACCCCACCATTGAAAATAATGTAGTAGTTGGGGCGGGAGCAATAATTTTAGGAGCGATTACCATTGGAGAAGGTGTTAAGATTGGTTCCGGAGCGGTTGTGCTTAAGTCAGTTCCTGCGGGCAGGACCGTTGTGGGGATTCCGGGAAGAATAGTAGAAGAGCCAAAGAAACCAGTAATTGACCTGGAGTGGGGAAAATTACCTGACCCGGTGGCTGATGCGCTAAAAAGAATCGTTGAGACTCAGGAAAAATTGGAAGAAAGGATAAAAAAATTAGAATCGCTAAAAGAATGAGAAAAAAAATCTGGACGCAGATACACGCAGATTTACAGGATTTAAGAATAAAACAAAAGATATTTAAATTTATTTTAATTCTTTATCTGCGAATATCTGCGAAAATCTGCGTCCCATTATTAGTTATATCCACCAGTGTTTTTTGTGTTGTCTCCCTTAATGCTGCGGTTTACTATCAGGTGAGAAAAGGTGATAGTTTAAGCGAAATTGCCAGAAGATATAAAACTTCGGTAAGCAAAATTAAAATTATTAATAACCTTAAAAGCGATCGAATTATTACTGGCCAGAAACTCTTGGTCTACCAGGGGGAATTTATTAAAAAATACTACCGAATAAAAAAAGGCGATTGTCTTTCCAAAATCAGCCATAGATATGGTATCCCGGTGGCAGAAATTAAATCCCTGAATAACCTTAAAAGCGATCGAATCATTGTCGGCCAAAAATTGCTGATTAGCATTAAATTAGAACCCGAGAAAAAAAGATTAATGCAAGCTACTCCAATCATTGAGCAAAAGAGTTGTTACTATAGGGTAGAAAAAGGGGATACCATGGAATCTATCGCCAGGAAATTTGGGATTTCTGCCGAGAAAATTGAAACGGCAAATCTTTTAAAGGATCAATCGATCAAAGGCGGTCAAATTTTAATTATTCCTGAGTCAGAGGATTCTTCAGGAGAACTATCTCAAGAAAACTCGACTGATGATACCTTGAATGAAGTTCCTGCCCAAGTCGTTAACATTGCAATTCAGTATCTTGACACTCCTTATAAATGGGGAGGAATCGACAGGAATGGCTTGGACTGTTCAGGCCTTATAAGGGAAATCTACCGAAAGATCGGAATCATTTTGCCACGCAGATCTCAGGATCAATATTACGAGGGGGAAAAAGTTCCTCTTGATGAGATTATACCTTCTGATGTTATTTTCTTTACCAAATATCCTTCTTCCTCCAGTGTTAACCACGTGGGTCTCTACCTGGGTGATGGGTTATTCATTCATGCTTGTCGAGAAAATAAGAAGGTAGTAATTAACAATTTAAACAATGACTCTTATTTCCAGAAGAGATTAATTGGAGTAAGAAGATATATCCATTCCATTTTTAAAAGATGAAGAAAAAAGTTTTATGGTTGGGAATTTTAATCATTGGGTTTTCTCTCTTAGGAGCTGATATTGAGAAAAGCATCGCGCAGAAGAACGAAGAGTCCTTTTATAAAGAATTAGAACTCTTTACTGACGCTCTCAGCATTATCAGAAAAAATCATGTTTCTGAGGTAAAGGCAAAACCGCTTATCTATGGTGCTTTAAGAGGGATGCTTTCCTCTTTAGACTCTTATAGCCAGTTTTTGGATCCTGATTTTTATAAAGAAATGCAAATTGAAACAGAAGGGAGGTTTGGGGGGTTAGGGATAATTATTACGATTAAAGATGATTTTCTCACCGTCGTTTCTCCGCTTGAGGATACGCCGGCTGATCGAACTGGTATTAAACCCGGGGACCAAATTATCAAAATTGACGATGAATTGACCAGAGGAATTACCGTGATGGAAGCAGCCAAGAAACTAAGAGGCGAAAAAGGGACCACCGTAAAATTAGAGGTAATGCGGGAAAAATCTCCTGAACTTTTAAAGTTTACCATTATGCGGGATATCATTAAAGTTAAATCAATTAAAAAAAGTCACTTTATTTCTGGTACAAAAATAGGCTACGTCAGAATTGTAGAATTTCAAAAACGGACGGCTGATGACCTAAAAACGTCTCTACAAGAATTGGAAAAAGAAGGATTGGAAGGATTGATTCTTGATCTGCGCAATAACCCGGGCGGATTGCTTGATTCTGCCATTGATGTTGCCGATGAGTTTATCGAAAAGGGTAAATTGGTGGTCTATACCCAAGGTCGGGATGCAGAAGATAAAAGGTCTTACTATAGCAAAAACGAACCAATTCTTCCGGGGAATGTTCCATTAGTAATCTTGATGAATAAAGGAAGTGCCAGTGCTTCCGAGATTGTTATCGGTGCTGTTCATGATTGGAAACGGGGAGTTCTTGTGGGCACTAAGACTTTCGGAAAAGGTTCGGTGCAGAATATTATTCCTCTTGCTGATGGTTCAGCATTAAAATTAACGATTGCTAAGTATTATACTCCTGAAGGAATCTGTATTGAGGAAACGGGTATTAATCCGGACGTTCTGGTAGAATTGCCAGAACCAAAAGAGGCGGATAAAGATAAAGAGATGAAAGATTTGCAGTTAGAACGGGCAATTGAACTTCTCAAAGAATTATGAAATCTTATCGGAAGAAGAAAAGAAGACCACGACCACGACCCACTTCGTGGGTGCCCCGTTTTCTTGTTTTACTCCTTTCTTTTTTTATCCTGTGTTGTAGCCTATTTTTGATTAAATCAATTCCCAAAAAAATCCTTCCCCCTAAACTTGCTATAATCCCTATAATGCCTAAAATCGCCATTATTATTGATGATTGTGGTTATGATAAGAAAATATCTGAGGAAATCTATAAAATTTCTTCTCCCATCACTCTGGCTATTCTTCCCTTTCTTCCTTACTCCTCCGAGATTGCCCAAAGCGCATCAAAAGCAGGATATGAACTAATGCTCCATCTTCCAATGGAGCCCTTAGATTCTTCGCATAATCCTGGGGAAGGAGCAATCTGGACTAAAATGAGTCCCAAGGAAATTGCGCATCAAACAAAAGTGGATATCGCTAATTTACCTCCCTTAATTAAAGGAGTAAACAATCATATGGGCTCTCGGGCCACTGCTGACAAAAGAGGAATGGAAGTAATATTGCAGGAACTAAAAAAACATAATCTCTACTATATTGACAGCGTTACCTCTGAAAATAGCATTGGTTTTGCCGTAGCCAAAGAATTAGGAATAAAAACGGGGAAGCGGGACATTTTTCTTGATAATGAGAAGAACGCCGATTATATCAAAGCGCAAGTGGAAAAATTAATTAAAAAAGCCCTCAAAAATAAAAATGCAATTGGCATCGGGCATGCCCATCCTCTTACCATTGAGGTAATCAAGGAAATGATTCCCGAGATTGAAAAAAGAGGAATTAAACTTGTTTTTGCTTCAGAGATTGTACAGTAAAAGCAACCACGAATTTATCGAATTATACGAATTATTAGAAAACAACAAAGAGAATAAATATTTTAAATTTTTAATTAGAGAAATTCGTGTAATTCGTGGTTAGATTAAAATGTTTGTTTTAGGGATAGAGACTTCCTGCGATGAAACCTCTCTTGCCGTGGTGAGAGATGGAAAAAAGGTTCTTGCTAATGTGATTGCTTCTCAGAACAGGGTTCATCAAAAATTTGGCGGGGTTGTTCCTGAACTTGCCTCGCGAGCTCATGTAGAGGTGATTGACTCTCTTTTCTTAAAAGCGTTAAGAGATTCAAAAATAACCAGCCGAGAGATTAGTCTAATCGCGGTTACTGCTTCTCCCGGTTTAAAAGGCTCTCTTCTTATCGGGAGCACTTTTGGACGCGCCCTTTCCTTTGCGAGCCACATTCCTCTTACTGAGGTGAATCATCTTTGCGCGCATCTAGCAGCTAATTTCCTGATCGAAAAAGATATCAAATTCCCCGCGGTTGGTCTTGTTGTTTCCGGCGGACATACTAATCTCTTCTGTTTAGAAAGCAGGAGCAAAATGAAGATTTTGGGAGAAACTCTTGATGATGCTGCCGGGGAGGTATTTGATAAAGTGGCCAGGGTTCTTAATCTTGAATATCCCGGAGGCCCCTCTTTAGAAAAAGTAGCCAAGAAGGGCGATCCTTTAGCCATTAAGTTTCCTTGCGCTTACCTGGGGAAAAAATCTTTAGATTTTAGTTTTAGCGGGATAAAGACCTCGGTGATCTATTATGTAAAAAAATATGGCTCTTCTGGGGATATTGCGGATATTGCGGCCAGTTTTCAGAAAGCAGTAATTAAGGTTTTAGTGGAAAAAGTGAGAAGAGCGGTGAATCTTAAAAAGACAAAAACGCTTCTTCTGGGAGGAGGTGTGGCCAGCAATAGAGTTTTACGCGGGGAGATGAAAAAATTTGCTCTTGCCGAAGGAATTGACCTTTTTATTCCTTCGCCGATTCTCTGTACCGACAATGCGGCTATGGTTGCCTCTCTTGGCTATTACCTTTATTCTCAATCTGACCAAACCTAAGGGGTTGTCTCAAAATAATGTTAACCATTACCCTTTTATTTGGATTTCTTTTAGACCATTTCGGAAGGGACTCCTATCGCTTTCTTTTTCCTCTTGGTGGTCTGTTTGGTATGGCGTCGGTCCGATCCTTTCGCAGAATTAAAATCAGAAGAGAAAAAATATCTGCCAGACATAAATTCCGACCGTTTATCCTTTCAACCGAGCTATGGGATTTAGGCAGTTATAATTATATTGTAGGAATAGCGGAGAAAAAAGAGGTGCAAAATTTCATCGGAATGCATTTCACCTTAATGGGAATTAGAGGAATTATCGGACCTTTTGTCGGAGTGAAACTTTTTCAGGTGATTGGTCTGGAGAATACTTTTTTGGTCAGTTTTATTCTGGCAATAGCAGGTTTTTTTGTTTTATTAAAATTAAAAAATGTTCAGAATAATCTCTCAGGATAAAAAGACAGAAGCAAGAACAGGGGAAATTGCTACCACTCACGGGAAAATTCTTACTCCTGCCTTTATGCCGGTTGCCACAATGGGTGCGGCGAAGACTCTTTCCTCGGAAGAATTGGAGGAAATGGATTATAAACTAATTCTGGCTAATGCTTTTCATCTTTATTTAAAACCAGGACTAAAAATTATCAAGAAATTTGGCGGGCTTCACAACTTTATGAATTGGAACCAGGGACTCCTTACCGATTCCGGGGGTTATCAAATTTTTAGTTTGAAAAATACGAAGGTGACGGAGGAAGGGGTTAATTTTCGCTCCTCTCTTGATGGTTCCTCTCACTTCTTTTCTCCGGAAGTTTCAATCAAAGTTCAAGAAATTTTAGGGGCTGATATTATTATGGCGTTTGATGAATGTTTGGGGTATCCGGTTGAGTGCAAGAGGGCGAAGGAATCGATGGAGCGAAGTATGAGGTGGGCAATAAGGTCTAAAAAAGCGCATAGGAATAATAAACAATTCTTATTTGGGATTGTTCAAGGTTCTACCGATAAGGATTTACGAAGAACTTCTTTGGAAAGATTAGAGGAAATTGGTTTTCCTGGTTATGGAATTGGGAGTCTTTCAATAGGAGAACCTGAAGAAATGATGTTTGAAATTGTTGATTCTTTAATTCCCTTGATGCCGGAGAATAAACCTCGTTATCTAATGGGTCTTGGAAAACCAAGTCAGCTCTTGGAAATGATTAAAAAAGGAGTTGACCTTTTTGACAGCAGTTTCCCTACTCGTATTGCCAGAAATGGCAGTTGCCTGACGCATCAAGGAAAAATTATTATCCGGGATAGTAAATTTAAAAATGATACTGCTCCTATTGATGAGAATTGCAGTTGTCCGGTCTGTCGAAATTATACCCGCGCCTACATCAGGCATCTTTTTAACGTGGGAGAAGTTTTAGCTTTAAGGTTAGCTTCCTATCATAATCTTTTTTATCTTAACCATCTAACTAAGGAGGCGAGAAAAGCAATTGCCGAGAATAACTTTTCCTCTTTTTACTCTTTGACAAAGGAGGCGTTGAAAGGGTAAACTGTATCAAGAATGAAAGGTATTCTGATTAGTTTTGAAGGAATTGACGGAAGCGGTAAGTCCACGCAAAGTAAAAAACTATACCATTGGTTAAAGGGAAAAAAATATCCGGTCGTTTATCTGGAAGAACCCGGTGGCAGCAATCTTGGTGCAAAGATCAAAAAAATTTTACTTTATTCCCAAGAACCAATAGAAAAATTTAGTGAATTACTCCTCTTTCTTGCGGCTCGGAACCAATTAGTAAAAGAAATTATCCTTCCTTCCCTTAAGAAAGGAGAAATTCTTATTCTTGATAGATTTTATGATTCTACCCTTGCTTACCAGGGGTATGGCAGGGGGATAGACAAAAGTTTAATAATAAAGTTGAATAGAATTGTTACTGAGGGGATAACTCCGAATCTTACTATCCTTTTGGATAAAGGGCTGAAATCTATTTTAAGGAGCGGTAAAGATAGGTTTGAGAATGAACCCATTTCTTTTTATCAACGAGTAAAAAAAGGTTATCTTGAAATTGCTCTTTCCAATAAAACGAGGGTTAAAACAATTTCTGTAAGAGCGGACAAAAATGAGACATTTCAAGAAATCAAGAAAGTAGTAATCCCTTGTTTACAAAAATGGCACAGAGTGTCATTCTGAACGGAGTGAAGAATCTCAATATGACTTTGTCATATGGAAAAAGAAAGAATTGAGCGGTACTTAAAAAATTCTATTGCCAGGGGACGTTTGAATTCTGCCTATCTTTTCTTCGCCGGAATTCTTCAGGATAAGGAAAAGACTGCTTTGAATTTTGCTAAAGCAATTGAATGCGAAAAAGAAGATTTTCCTTGTAATACCTGTGAAAACTGTCTAAAGATTGAATCTTTTACCCATCCTGATGTGAAATGGCTGAAAGGTGAGGGGGCCGTTTCCTCTCTTGCCGTTGAAGAAATCAGGGAGATTGGCAAGGAGATGTACTTTAAACCTTATCGGGGAAAGAAGAAAATTTATATCTTTGAAATTGAAAGGTTGAACGAAGAAAGCAGTAACGCTTTCCTTAAAACCCTGGAAGAACCGCCTGAGCACACCATCCTTCTTCTCATTGCCAAAAGTGATAAGGAATTTCTTCCCACCATTGTTTCCCGTTGTCAAAAGATTATGTTCTCCTCAAAAAAAGTTTTTACCGAAGAAGAAAAAGAACTGCAAAAAAAATTGATTAAAACTGTTGACTCCCTTTCTTTAGAGAGTCCTGCTCATCTTTTTGATATTGCCGAAGAGATTTCAAAGAGCGATTCTTTGCCCCTTTCCTTTGATTTACTTTTATACTTTTATCGCGACCTGCTTCTTCTTAAAAATAGGGCCAAGGATTTTTTAATTAATTCTGATTTAAGTAATCATAGTAAATTAAACTCTTCCCAGATTATTAGAATCATTAAAAATATCGCTAACACTAAGGGCGATCTTCATCGAAGTGCCAATCTGAAACTTTCTATTGAGCTAATGTTGATGAATATTTTAGATATTACGCGACCACAACTACAACCACAAAGACTCAAAGTCTCAAAGAGCACCAAGAAAGACATAAAAATTTGGACGCAGATATACGCAGATTAAAAGCATAGAATGTAGTGGCAGAGTTTACTCTGCTATTATAAATAGTGCGATGAATCGCACCGCTACCTTGTCGAGTCCCAAAGGGATCCCTTCGGGACAAGATCGACCACTACTACTTAATTCTTATTCCTGTTTCCTGATTTTATCCTTCCGCCAGAGAACTTTGGCGGATGCGTCCGATTAATTTCTTAGTAGTTCTCTGTGTCTTTGTGCCTCGGTGGTGAATATTGTTTGGGGATATGGCGGAATTGGCAGACGCGCTAGCTTCAGGAGCTAGTCCGCCTTAAGCGGGTGAGAGTTCAAATCTCTCTATCCCCACCATTGACTTTTTAAGGGAATATGATAAAATGTCCAGATAAACTAATTAATACTCTTTGTCAACAAATATAAAGGAGACCAAATGTATATTATGAACCACGAATTAACACGAATAAAGAATAGTCATTGCGAGCGAAAGCGAAGCAATCTTAAAGAAGCGAGGGATTGCCACGGGACTTTGTCCCTCGCAATGACAATTGCACTGTCATCTGCGTTAATCTGCGGAAATCTGCGTCCCGATATTTGTGTCTAAAAAGAAAAGGTAATAATGAAAAATTATGAAAATTTGTTGATTCTAGATCCAGGGTTAGGGGAAGAAGAAGTTAATAAGGAAATTGCAGGAATTGCCGAAACCGTTAGTAAATACAAAGGAAAAGTTGAAACAACCAATATCTGGGGAAAACGGGTTTTTGCCTATCCCATTAAAGAAAAAAACGAAGGTTTTTACGTGCTCTTGGGGATGAAACTTCTCCCGGAGAGTATTGGGAAGATCAAGAAAGAACTTGATCTAAAGAGCAAAATCTTAAGGTATTCTATTTTAAATAAGGACTAAAATGGCTAGTTGTAATAAAGTTTTTTTGATGGGTAATTTAACTCGAGATCCGCAACTTCGCTATACTTCAGTGGGAACTCCGGTTGCTGATTTTGGATTGGCTACCAGTCGAAAGTATAAAAACAAAGACGGAGAGTTGAAAGAGGAAACCTGCTTTCTTACTCTGGTTGCGTGGGGCAGGCAGGCAGAGTTATCCGCCGAGTATCTTAAAAAAGGGAGTCCGATATTTGTGGAAGGAAGACTTGTTTATCGGACTTGGGAGACGCCAAATAAGGAAAAACGTAGTACTTTAGAGGTGAGAGTGGAGAGATTGCAATTTTTGGGAAAAGCTCCTGCTTCTCCCTCAAATGAAGAGGTTAGTTATGGTAAAAAGGATGAAGAAGAAGAGAAAGGAAAGAAGGATAACTCCGAAGATATGTAAATTTTGCCAGGATAAACTAAAAGAAATAGATTATAAGGATATGGGAAAAGTGAGAAGGTATGTTAGCGGTAGAGGCAAAATTCTGCCCCGATTTACTACGGGAACATGTTTGAAACATCAACGTTCCCTTGCTAAAGCAATTAAAAGGGCAAGGTTTATAGGTCTTTTGCCATATGTAGTCAAATGAAGATTATTCTGAGACAAAATGTGGAGAAGTTAGGAGCACCAGGGAAAATTATTGAAGTAAAAGATGGTTATGCCAGGAATTTTCTTCTCCCTAAGGGGTGGGCTTATCTTGCTACCAAAAGCAATATCGAATTATTAGACGCCGAGAAAAAACGAAAAAGAGAAGTAGAGATAAAAGCGAAAGAAGATCTAAAAACATTAGCAGAAAAAATAAATGAAATCTCTTGCACTGTCACTGTTCGGGCCGGAGAGAAAGAGAAGATTTTTGGTTCGGTGACCAAGGAGGAAATTATTGCTGCTCTTGATCAAGAACATGGAATTAAATTGGATAAGAAATTAATTGTTCTGTCCGAACCAATCAAAAAATTAGGAGTATACAAAATTCCTTTAAAGTTAAATTTAGAGACAGAATCTAATTTGAAACTTTGGGTGGTGAAAGAGTGATGAGGACAAAGAGAGAAACTCTTCGCTCTCTAGATAAAATAGACAAAATTCCACCGGCTAATATTGAAGCTGAACAGGCGCTCCTGGGTTCTATGCTTTTAGAGGAAGAAGCAAGAAACAAGGCAATTGAAGAGGTTTCTCCGGACGATTTTTACAAGGAAAGCCATTGTAAAATCTTTAAAGCAATTACCGGTCTTTTTGAGAAGAATGAATCCTGTGACTTGGTTACTCTGACCAATCGGCTGAAAAGTGACCAGGTTTTAGAAAAAATCGGCGGTTCCAGTTATCTTACCAAATTAATCGATGTTGTTCCTTCAGCGGCGAATATAGAGCATTATATCAAAATTGTAAGAGACAATTTTATTCTCAGGCAACTTATTAAAAATAGCAATAAAATCATTAATGATGCTTATCAGAGTGATGATGTTGAGCGGAGTTTGGATGAAGCGGAAAAAGTCATTTTTAAAATTGGAGAATATCGTGAGAGGAAAGGAGGAATCATTCCGTTTCATGAGTTGATTCACCAGACGATCGAGACAATTGGGGAAGCCGCTGACCAAAAAGGTTATATTACCGGATTACCCAGCGGGTTTGGTGAACTTGATGGGAAAACTTCAGGATTTCAACCTTCTGATATTATTATCGTGGCGTCCCGCCCTTCAGTTGGCAAAACTTCCTTAGCGACCAATCTTGCTTCTTATCTCGGAGTTAAAAAGAATATTCCTTTGGTCTTTTTTAGTTTAGAGATGTCAAAAGAACAATTGGCCCAGCGAATGCTTTGTACCGAAGCAAGAGTGAATCTTCTGAAATTAAGAACCGGTTTTTCCGAAAAAAATGATTGGCCCAATTTAACCATGGCGGCAAGCAAACTGCAGAATGCCCCGATTTTTATTGATGATTCCCCCGCTCTTTCTGTTTTAGAAATCAGGACCAAGGTTAGGCGTCTGGTCGCGAAAGAAGGAATTAAATTTGTAATTGTTGACTATCTTCAATTGATGCAAACGAAGACCAGAATTGAGAATCGGCAACAGGAAATTACTGAAATTTCTGCTTCTCTTAAGGCTTTGGCTAAAGAGTTAAAAATTCCGATTATGGCCCTTTCTCAATTAAGGCGAGCGGCGGAAGAGCATCCACGACCGCGGCTTGCTGATTTAAGAGAAAGTGGCGCTATTGAACAAGATGCCGATTTAGTTTTGCTTCTCTATCGGGAAGAAGAAACAAAAAAAAATGAGGAAGGAATCGAAGGAGAAGAAAAGAAGGGAAGCCTTACCGAACTCATTATTGCCAAACAGCGTAATGGTCCTACTGGTACAATTAATCTTACTTTTATTAAAGAATATACAAAGTTTGAACCTTACTCACCCCGGGGGGAAGTAAGCGGATAATATAATATGGTAACGGAAGTTTTAGAGAATCTTGGGAAGAACGGATTAAATTTTTTTTGTTACCTGGGCTCTTTAGGAATTCTTAGTTTGAAGACAATTGCCTCGTTTTTTAATTCGCGATTCAGGGGGAGAGAAATTCTGAAACAAATGAATGAGTTTGGAAACAAGTCTTTTCCTATGGTTGCGCTTGTTTCTGTCTTTATCGGAATGATCTTAGCGATGCAGTCGGCTTCCGCTCTGCGGATGGTGGGAGCCCAGCTTTATGTAGGTAGTCTAGTCAGTCTTTCTGCGGTCCGGGAAATGTCCGCTATATTTGTTGCTTTAGTTGTTGCCAGTCGGGTAGGAGCGGCAATTACTGCTGAGATAGGAACGATGCAGGTTACTGAGCAAATTGATGCTCTTCGCTCTCTTGCGGTGAACCCTGTAAATTACCTGGTAGCGCCAAGACTTCTTGCTGCGGTCATTACACTTCCTTTTCTTACTTTATTTTCTATTTTTATTTCTATTCTCGGTGGCTGGTTTGTTGCTGTTTATGGGATGAAATTGGGTTCAAACCTGTATCTCTATCACGCATTTAAATTTATTTACTTAAAGGATTTTCTAATTTCCTTTCTTAAGGCATTTATCTTTGGTTTTATTATCGTGATTGTATCTTGCCGCCAGGGTTTTGAAACAACGGGAGGGGCGGAAGGGGTTGGGAAAGTGACGACTTTTTCGGTAGTTTTCTCATTTCTTCTCATCATTTTAGCCAACTTGATTATTACGGCTTTCTTCTATTTTCTATGAGTAGGCTTGGAAGTTAGTAGCGGTGCGAGTTGCTGTGAGAATAGCAGAAAGTTAATCCTCCCGCATAGTTGCTGTCAGTAGTTTCCTATGGAGCTAATCTGTCCGCATATTGCTACTGAAGTAAGCAGATAGATTAGTAGCGCAATTCCCTACTGAAGAGAGATGATAGTCCAGTAGCGGAATTTATCGCACTTGTTGTAGCGGTTCGATTCACCTGTCTGCCAAATCTTCACTGGCGGGTCGAACCCAGCAGAGTGCGCTCTGCGTAATAGGTTAGTTTCTTTAAAACTATTACTGATTACAGAGATTAAACTTCTTGATTACGGTGATTAAAGATAAAAATCACTGTAATCTCCTTTATAATCACTGTAATCATATGGTATTTCAGGATAACTTAACTCTTACTATCTATGATTCAGATAAGGAATCTGGTGGTTTCTTTTGAGAAAAAAAAAGTTTTAGACCATTTAAATCTGGAGGTAAAGAAGGGAGAAAGTTTGGTGGTTATTGGCTCTACCGGATGCGGCAAAACTGTTCTCTTAAAATCTATTTTGGGGTTTATAAAACCTGATGAGGGTGAGATTTTGATTGACGAGAGCAAAATTACTGAACTGACCGAAGAAAGATTGACTGAATTTCGTAAGAGATTTGGCGTTGTTTTCCAGAGTAATGCGCTTTTTGACTCGCTTTCAGTTGGCGAAAATATTGCCTTCTATCTTAGAGAACATACCAGACTAAAGGAGAAGGATATTAGGAGAAAGGTCGCGGAAATTTTAAAAATGGTAGGCTTGGAGGGAATTGAAGAATTAAGACCCAGCCAGCTTTCAGGAGGAATGCAAAAAAGAGTTGCTTTTGCCCGAGCATTAATCAGCAATCCCGAAATTGTTCTTTATGACGAACCAACAACCGGTTTAGACCCTATTATGGCAAATACAGTAAATGAACTCATTCTTTCTCTTCATCACAGATTTTCCATAACTTCAATTACTGCCACCCATGACCGAAAATTAGCTTACAGAATTGCTGATCGCATTGCTATGTTACATCAGGCTCAAATTATTGGCCCTTTCTCTCTTTTAGAGATTCAAAAAACAGATAACCCAATTATTAAGGAATTTCTTAAATTATGAAAAATAAAGGATTAGAATTAAAAGTGGGGATATTTCTTCTCTTAGGATTTGTTGCTCTGGGAGCATTTATTTTTTCCAAAGGTCTTCTTGTTTTGAGAAAAGAAGGCTATGAAATTAAGGTTGCTTTCAGCTTTGTTTCCGGACTTGAGCCGGGAGCCCCGGTGAGAGTGAGCGGAGTGCGAGTGGGTGAGGTGAAAGGGATGGAGATAATATATCAAGAAAAGCCAAAGGTAATCGTAACCCTTTGGTTAAATGAGAAGGTCAAACTTAGAAGAGGTTCTCAGATTCTGATTAGAAGTATTGGCCTTATTGGAGATAGATATGTGGAAATTATGCCTACTTCTTTTACGGATACCCCGTTAATTGGAGATAAAGATTTTATTCAGGGAATTGATCCCATTCCTATGGAGAGATTGGTTAATTTAGGAGAGGATATGATTAGGGATGTTAGCCAGGTTCTCTCCGCAGCCAATGAGATTTTATCTGATAAGGAAATGAAGATATCCTTAAATAAAATCTTTAAGGACTTTTTGGCTCTTACCAAAGGAGGAAACGAATTAATTTCTAAGATAGATAGTTTAGTGGGAAAGACAGAGGGTTCGGTTACTGCTTTTAAAAACCTTTTAGAAACCAATAAGGAAAATTTACAAGCGACCGTTGCTAATAGTAAACAAGTCACAGTTAATTTAAAAGAGAGTACGGAAAAAATCAACAAATTTTTAAAAATAGCAGAGGAGGGAAAATCAACTTTCGGCAAGTTAGTCAAAGACGAAAAGCTTTATTCGGATTTGAGGTCGGTATTAGCAGAAATAGAAACTTCTGCTCTAAGTTTTCGCCAGTCTGCTAAAGAGTTTAATGTTACTCTTTCCAAGATAGCCAGCGAGAAGGGCACCATCGGCAAACTTATCTCTTCTGACGAGTTACATCAAGAAGCTCTTTCTTTGTTAAAGGAAATTAGAGAGCATCCCTGGAGGTTGTTGAGAACGCCAAAAGGAGAGAAATAGGGTCGAAAAGAGATAACTGGAATTTGTTCGCTCGGGCTTTTTTATTCCTCGGCACTATCGTGCTCTGGGCCATAACCGCCCACTCGTTCACAAACCCAGTCATCTCTTGTGGTTAGGGGGGAGAGAAAGAAAAAAGGAGGAGACCAAATGTATATTATGAACCACGAATTAACACGAATAAAGAATAGTCATTGCGAGCGAAAGCGAAGCAATCTTAAAGAAGCGAGGGATTGCCACGGGACTTTGTCCCTCGCAATGACAATTGCACTGTCATCTGCGTTAATCTGCGGAAATCTGCGTCCCGATATTTGTGTCTAAAAAGGAGGAGAAAATTATATGAGTTTTAATTTATTTCGAATTGGTTTTATAATTCTTTCTGCTGTTGGCGGCTACTTTCTTGCTTCAAAAAATTCTATCAGTGGAGCCTTGGTTGGTTTCGGGGGTTCTGTTATCATTGTCGGGATGGAAATGCTTTTGCAAAAAATTTCGGTAAAGCGGCTACTTCTGGCAGCATTAGGTTTAATTAGCGGGTTGGTTACGGCCATTTTGCTCAGTAACTTCATTCTGCTCATTCCTGTGGAAAAGATGGTTGAACTTTATATTAGATTCGGTCTCTATTTTGCTTTTTGTTATTTAGGGGTGATGATTGCAGTCCGACAAGCCAAGGAAGTTGGCTTTCTTTTTCCGTATTTAAGTGAGAAAAAGCAAGAGGGGAAGGGAATTTTAATTATTGATTCCAGTGTGATTATAGATGGCCGATTATACGATATCTGTAAAATTGGTTTTTTACCTTACACCTTGATAGTGCCGAATTTTATTATCCAGGAACTACAGACGATTGCCGATTCTAGCAATGACTTGAAGCGGCAAAAAGGCCGCCGGGGATTGGAAATGCTTAATAAAATGCGGAAAGATTCTTCCTTAAACGTGAGAGTTCATGAAATAGGTTTTCCGGAGTTGATTGAAACGGACAGTAAATTGGTAAAGTTAGCCCTGGCAATGAATGGCAAGATTCTAACCAATGACTATAATCTTGCCAAAGTGGCTGAGGTGCAGAATGTCGAAGTGCTTAACCTTAATAACTTAGCCACGCTTTTGAAGCCGAAGTTATTGGCCGGGGAGACTTTTCGCCTGAAAATTATACGAGAGGGGAAAGAAGAAACCCAGGGTGTTGGTTATCTTGAGGATGGAACAATGGTTGTGGTGGAGAATGGCAAGGAAGCGGTCGGGAAAACTGTGGACATAATTATTAATTCCACAATCCAGACGGTAAGCGGAAGAATGATTTTTGCTGAATTAAAATAGAATAAATTTTAAAACATTTACCACGAAATCACGAAATAAAGAAGACACGAAAGAAAAAATAAATATTCACCACAGAGTCACGGAGACACAGAGTTCACCAAGAATTATAAATAAATTTTTTCTTGGAGTGCTTTGAGTCTTGGTGCCTTTGTGGTAAAATTTTATTTGTGGTTAAAGATATTGTAGTTTTTCGTGCTTTTCGGTAACCGATCCCTTTGGGACAAGTTTTCGTGTTCTTGTTGGTAATCTTTGTAATTTATGGTAACTGCGATTGTACCGGCAGCCGGGAAGGGGGCAAGGTTTGATTCTAAAAAGAAAAAACTGTTTGTTCTCTTAGAGAAAAAACCCTTGCTTTTTTATAGTCTTGCTACTTTGAGCAACTCCTCCTTTATTGATGATGTTATTCTGGTAGTAGAAAGGAATAATGTTACTGCGGCAGAAAGGTTAATAAAAGAATGTCGTATCTCAAAGGTAAAAGCAATAATCCCGGGGGGAAGAACGCGCCAGGATTCTGTTGTTTTGGGGTTAAAAAAGATAGATCCTCTTTGCGATTTTGTTTTTATCCATGACGGAGCAAGGCCATTTCTCACCGAGGAATTGATCAAGAAGGTTGTTTTGGCGCTAAAAAAGTATTATGCTATTGTGGTTGGCCTTCCCATCGCCGATACGATTAAAAAAGTGACCCCTTCCTTGTTTGTTAAATCTACTGCAAAAAGAGAGTTTTTTTGGACGGTCCAAACGCCCCAAGCCTTTAAGGCCTCGATCATTCAAAGAGCCTATCAGAAAGCAAAAAAAGACCATTTTTTAGCTACAGATTCTGCCTCTTTAGTGGAAAGAATTGGTATCCCGGTAAGAATCATCAGAGGCGAACCTTATAATATTAAAATTACTACAAAAGACGATTTTCTCTTAGCCCAAGCAATCCTGAAAACAAGTAACAAAGAACTTTACCACGAAAGCACGAAATAAAGAAGACACGAAAGAAAAAATAGATATTCACCACAGAGGCACAGAGACACAGAGTTCACCAAGAATTATAAATAAATTTTTTCTTGGTTATTCTTTGAGACTTTGAGTCTTTGTGGTTAAAGATATTGTAGTTTTTCGTGTTCTTGCTGGTAATCTTTGTAATTTATTATGAATTCCGGAATAACTTATCCGCGGGGTTTTAAAGCAACCGGGATTTCCTGCGGAATAAAAAAAGATAATAAGAAAGACCTTGCCCTTATCTATTCGGAATCCGAGGCGGTTGCCGCCGGTCTTTTTACTACTAACAAGATAAAATCTGCTTCTATTCTTGTTGACTTAAAACATCTCCAACGAAGAAATTCACAGGCAATTTTTATTATCAGCGGTAATGCCAATACTTGCACCGGAAAAAAAGGAATAGAAAATAGTCAGATTATTCTTAATCTTCTTGCCCCATTGCTTTCCGTAGAAAAGGAAAAAATTCTTCTTGCTTCTACGGGAAAAATAGGCATTCCTTTACCGGTCACTAAAATTAAAGAGGCAATTCCTAAATTGGTCGCATCTCTTTCTAATGATGGTAAGTCAGCCGCAGAAGCTATTCTTACTACCGATAGAAAGACTAAAGAGATATCTTTTTCTACCGGAATTTTTGGCCAGGGGAAAAGAGAAGTAAGAATTGGCGGGATGGCCAAAGGCTCAGGAATGATTGAACCAAACTTATCTACCATGCTCGCTTTCTTTACTACGGATGCGGTAATTGAGCCGGAGGCTTTGAGAGAAGCATTGCGGGAGGCGGTAAAGAATTCTTTTAATCAGATTACGGTAGATAATGAAGAGAGCACCAACGATTCGGTGATTATTCTGGCTAATGGAGAAGCAAAAAATAGAAAGATTAAGAGAGAAACTAAGGAGTTTAAGAAATTTTCTTTTGCTTTGAAAAAGGCTTCTCTTCATCTGGCAAAAATGATTGTTGCTGATGGGGAAGGAGCACAAAAAGTTATTGAGGTAAAAATTGAACAGGCTTGGTGCCAAAAGGATGCTAACCGATTGGCCAGGGCGGTTGCTGGTTCCAATTTGGTAAAAGCGGCAATCGCGGGTTCTTCCGGTAACTGGGGCAGAATTATGGCTGCTCTCGGCAGAGTGAGAGCGCGCCTGAATCCTGATACTCTTGACCTTTTTATTAATGGAATCTTAGTTTTTTCTCGTGGAGAAAAACAGGTCTATCAGGAAAAAGAACTTCAAAAAAGCCTTGGTCAGAAAGAGGTTAGGATTGAAGTAAATCTTCATTGTGGTAATTTTTCTTCTTCCTTTTTTGGTTGTGACCTCACCGAGGAATATGTGCGGATTAATAAAGAATGAACAAATTACACCCCCACCTATCTCCTCCCCCTTAAGGGGGAGGATTGAGGTGAGGGGGAGAAGAAATTTTAAGATATTTATCATTACCGGTGATGTTTCTGGCGATCTTGAAGGTTCTCTTCTTGCTAAATCCCTCTTGAAAAAATTGCCAAATTTGCAAATTCTGGGAGTAGGGGGAGAAAGAATGAGAACAGCCGGGATAGAGATTCTTTTTGACCTCACTAAATTCTCCTTGATTGGATTCTTGGGAGTTCTTCGCCATATCTTTTTTTTTCGCCGAATATTTTATCAACTTATTGCTCGCATCAAAAAGGAAAAGCCATCCTTAGTCATCTTTATTGATTATCCGGGTTTTAATCTTAGGGTGGCAGAAAAAATTAAGCGATTTTCTATTCCTCTGATCTATTACGTTAGCCCTCAGGTTTGGGCGTGGGGAAAAGGACGCATTCAAAAAATAGTTTCCTTAATCACGCAAATGATTACTATTTTGCCCTTTGAGAAAGAGATTTACGAAAGAGAGGGATTAGCGGTAGAGTTTGTAGGGCATCCCCTTTTGGATTTAGTAAAACCAAGTAAAAACAAAGAACAAATAATGAAATATTTCTCTCTCAAAGAAGGATATTCCCTGATAACTTTTCTTCCGGGCAGTCGCCTCGATGAAGTAAGAAGGCTTCTCCCGGTAATGCTAAAACTGGGACAATTAATTAAGAGAGAAAAACCAAAAACCCAATGTATGATTATAGCCGCTAATTCTTTAATAAAGGAAGAGATAAAAGGGATCTTGAAGAAAAAGGGTATTTCCATACCCATCATCAAAGAAAAAAAGTATGATCTCATTTCTGCCAGCGCTCTTGTGCTTACCGCTTCCGGGACCGCTACGATTGAGATTGGAATTTTAGAACGCCCTATGATTATTCTCTACAAGATTTCTCCCTTTGCCTATCCCTTTCTCAAAATGACAGTTAAAATTCCCTATATCGGTATGGTCAATATTATTGCTAAAAGGAAAATAGTTCCTGAATTTATTCAAAGGGAAGCAAATGCTTTAAGGATTTTGCCGACCGCTCTTTCCCTTCTTGATAATAAGGAAAAAAGAGAAGAAATGAAACTACAACTAAAAATAGTAAAAAAAGCTCTTGGCGAACCGGGGGCAGCCGATCGCGCGGCAAAAATTATTTCCGAATATCTCTGAACCATAGAGAAAAGATAGCCATGAATGAACAGGAATAAAGACCAGTACTTAAGGAAAAATGGAAAAACAGGGGAAAAGGGAAACTATAATAATAGAATATTAATTATTAATTGATTCTTTTTCCCATCTTTCCACATTTCCCCTTTATGAATTTTTTTTAACTTTCATCCACGAATTAACACGAATGAACACCAAGAAAACAATTATTTAAGAATTAACTAAAATATCTATAGTTCTTATTCGTGTGTATTCGTGGCTAATTTAAATGCATAGGAATTTCCTTTTAAAACACTTACCACGAAAGCACGAAGACACGAAATAATAATAACCACGAATTTCTCGAATTTCACGAATTAAAACTTTTGACAGGATTAACATGATTAAAATCAGGATTATAAAAATAAAATCCTGACAAATCTCCGGTCAGAGAATCTTTATTATTGTTTTTTGAATTCGATTAATTCGCGTAATTCGTGGTTGCTATTTTAGTTTTTCTTGGTGCTCTTTGAGTCTTGGTGGCTTTGTGGTTAAGTTCTTCTTTTTTCCTTGTTTACACTTATTCGTGAGAATATCGTAGTTGAAAAAATGAAAGAATATTTAAAATTGCGAAGTTGGATTAGATTGCGTTTTTCCTACTTTTTTTGGGGTCTTTTTTTTATGCTGCTTTCCGCCCTTTTCAATAGTGTCTCTTTAACTGCGGTTGTTCCGTTGATTGATCGCGTCTTCTCTAAAAAAGAGATTGTTTTGCAGAAGAATTTACCCCCTTTCCTTATGGCCAAAGGGGAAAGATTCACCGCTCTCCTTAATTCTTTCCCTCCTTTAGTCATTTTGAAGTGGCTTTTGTTAATTATTATCCTTCTCCTTCTTTTAAAGGGCTTCAGCACTTTTTACCAGGTCTATTTTATGCGGCATTTTGGTCAACGCGCTATTACTGACCTAAGAAATAGGCTTTACGGACATCTCCAGATTCTCTCCCTTGATTTCTTTTATCAAGGGCGTCTCGGAGAATTAATGGCCAGAATCACTTATGATGTAGGACTCTTAGAGACCGCAATCTCGGAAGCAATACCAAATCTTATTTTTAAATTTCTCACGGTTATTCTTTACCTCTTTATCCTCTTTTTCATCTCCTGGAAATTGGCTCTTTTCTCCCTTTTTGTCCTGCCAATGCTTGCTTTCCCCATCTTAAGGATTGGAAAACATCTGCGCAAGATTACTCTTTTATTGCAGAAAAAGATGGCAGATTTAACCACGATCTTGCAGGAAAAGATTGGCAGCATTCAGATTGTTAAAGCTTTTACCGCTGAGGAGCGGGAAAAAGCAATTTTTAGTCAGGAAAATGAAAAATTTTTCAGATTAATGCTCAAGCAGATAAAAAGAATTTCTCTTCTTTCTCCTATAACCGAATTTCTTGGCGCAGGGGGCGGAGCTTTTCTTATCTATTTTGGGGGGAAGGAGGTTTTATCCGGTCGGCTTTCCACCGGCGTTTTTCTTCTTTTTCTGGTTGCTCTTTTCTCAATTATCAGTCCCATAAAAGGGATTGCTACGGCTAATGCCCAAATTCAGGCGGGAGCTTCTGCTCTTCCCAGAATCTTTGAAATTTTAGAGGAGAAAAATGAAGTAGTTGAAAAAGCAATGGCAAAAGAACTGCCCGGACTGAAAGAGATAGAATTTTCTCGCCTTTCCTTCGGTTATCAGAAGAAAGAGATTCTCAAAGATATCAATCTTAAACTCAAAGCAGGGGAGGCTATCGGTATTGTGGGGAGTTCCGGGGTGGGCAAAACAACCCTAATTAACTTACTCCTGCGTTTCTATGACCCAACTGACGGGGCAATTTTAATCAATGGAGAAGATATCAAAAACTTCAAGTTAAAGTCCCTGCGGGAGAAAATAGGTCTGGTTACTCAGGAACCAATTCTCTTTAACGATACCATCAGAAACAATATCGCTTATGGGAAACCGGAAGCAATAGAGGAAGAAATCAAAAAAGCCGCTAAAATTGCCAATATCCACACCTTTATTGAAACTTTGGAGAAGGGTTACGAGACAATTATTGGTGAGAGAGGAGCAAGACTCTCCGGTGGAGAGAAACAAAGGATTGCTATTGCCCGGGCAATTCTTAAAAACCCGCCTATTTTAGTTCTTGATGAAGCAACCAGTAATCTGGATTCGGAATCCGAAAAACTGGTTCAGGAAGCGCTTTCCCGGATAATGAAAGAAAGAACTTCCTTAGTCATTGCCCACCGTCTCTCCACCATCAGGAATGTAGATTTAATTATTGTTCTCAAGGATGGAAGGATTGAAGAGCAGGGCACACACCAGGAACTGATTAATAAAAAAGGTCTCTACTACCACTTCTATCAATTACAGGGGGAAGAAACTGGATAATCACAAATTATTCTATACAATGAGTCATTATACGAGTCGCATGGAGTATTTGCATCTCATCGCTGTGCCAGTTGAAACTTCTTAAGATGTAAATTGTACTTCTCAGAGATCTCGTAGGTTTCCCTGCGGATTTTATCCACAGCTTCCTTCAAAGAAAGATCTTTGCTCTCCTGATAAATTTTATCCTTCCAATCCCATACTTCCTGAAGAGACTTGTCAATCCTCATCTCTAATCACCTCCATTGGGGTCACGATGTTGAGTTGTTTAGTGTAGCCTTTTTCTAAGTTAACACTATGAAAAAGTTCAGATTTCCGCAGATTAGCTAAATGCCTATAATTCCAGGTAATCAATGCATCTACTTCGAAGATTGTAGCTACAGCAACATGAAGAGCATCATCTCTTTTTTCTTCTGGCACAATTTTCCGATTTAAGTAAATTTGGGCCAACTCTTCTGCTTCTTCCGTAATTTCCAGTTCTGTTGGAGCGAATTTGTTCACTAATTCAAATAAGGAAGATCTCTTTGGTTCGGAGGCATTGCCTATTTCTCTGAGGACCACCTCGGAAATAAATATTTCATAGACATTCTTACCTACAGAATTGAAGAGAATTTTAGTTATATCTTTCTTCTCTGGAGCATCATCGGCAAAAAAGAAATTCCAAACAGAACTTTCCAAGTACAATTTTAATTTCCGCATAATTTCCTTTAAGTTCAACGCGATTAATTAACCTGCCTCCCTGAGTATAGTATGTCTATCCTTCCTTGTCAACCTCCTTAGTCATTGCCCACCGGCTCTCCACCATCAGGAATGCAGATTTAATTGTTGTCCTCAAGGATGGAAGGATTGTAGAGCAGGGCACACACCAGGAACTTATGAATAAAAAAGGTCTCTACTGCCACTTCGATCAATTACAGGGAGAATGAAAACTTGCTTCTCTTTAGCAGGGACATCTGCCATGTCAATCAGGATACCCCGATTGTCCCTTACTTTAAGAAATCCCTTTTATTGTAGAGAAATTTCTTTTAGTTGTAGTGGCAAAGCTTGCTTTGCTTGTATTGTAGTGGTTGACCGACGAGCAAGCACGACCACTACAGGTTCGCACATCATCTAAAACACCGGAATAAGCCATTTATTTTTATCACCTCACCATTTCCTTTACCGTCTTAATAATATCCTCCTTCTGGGGGATACAGGCATCCTCTAAACAAGGGGAGAAAGGGATAGGAGTATTTGCTCCCCCTAAAACCTTTGGCGGAGCGTCCAAGTAATCAAATGCTTTTT